>JAESGO010000085.1_pt1 | contig 53432 bp, 49 predicted proteins | sample 9269701 | NCBI WGS metagenome assembly JAESGO01 (sample SAMN15720690, study PRJNA650881) | algae metagenome | isolation source: Hormoscilla sp. CMT-3BRIN-NPC48 and co-occurring heterotrophs from... | place: USA: Clark Mountains Wilderness, California | collected 2010-04-18 | reverse complement strand
ATGAGAGCATCTGAAGACTTTGGCGTTTTCGGAGCGTGCGCCTCATCGGCAATGTTCTTTCTGGGCGCCGGTGAGGACCATCCAAGCTTGCACAATCCCGACTACGATTTTCCCGACGATCTGATCCCTATTGGAGCAAAAGTGTTTATGCGGATAGCCCGTAACCTCCTCGATTAACAGCATTCGTTCAACGGTTATGTCATTTGGGGAGACCACAATCCAGGTTAGCTTGGGGGAAAGTGTTGCTAATGGCTTCAACCTCACTCGCCTTCGTGCAAAGACCAAAGGCGTCGATGGCATTGAAGATTACTGGCGCCAGAAGAACCAGACGAGCTTGGATGGTTTTTGCCACTGGCTTGTTCAGTGACTAGTTCCCGCCGCCTGAGCACATAGGGAGGTGGCCATGGATCGCTTAACCAGCGGCTGGATCAACGGCCTTATCGGAGTTGTCATCTTCAGCGGCTCGCTTCCGGCTACGCGCATTGCCGTGCAGGCGTTCGACCCCTTGTTCTTGACGGTGGTTCGGGCAGTTATCGCCGGCGTGCTGGGGCTAGGACTCCTCCTGGCGTTCAAACAACCACGACCCAAGCGACAGGATCTCTTTTCGCTGATGATCGTGGCCATCGGCGTCGTGGTTGGATTCCCGCTGCTGACCGCTCTGGCCCTTCAACACATCACCTCCGCTCACTCCATTGTCTTCATCGGTCTGCTGCCACTATCGACAGCAATTTTCGGAGTATTGCGCGGCGGTGAACGACCAAAACTTGCCTTCTGGATCTTTTCGATCCTGGGAAGCCTGCTGGTTGCTGGGTTCGCAGCTTCACAAGGCATTAACGTGTCTCCCCTCGGCAATACACTCATGTTGGCTGCCATCATTGTATGTGGCCTTGGTTACGCCGAAGGCGCCAAGCTGTCCCGAGCGTTTGGCGGATGGCAGGTAATCTCATGGGCTCTGGTGATTTCACTACCGTTCATGGCCATACTCACCACTATCAACTGGCCATCCACATTTTCGGACATTACAGCTCCAGCTTGGCTGAGCCTAGCTTATGTGTCCTTGTTCAGCATGCTGATTGGCTTTGTTTTCTGGTATCGCGGACTGGCACAAGGTGGCATCGCTGCAGTTGGCCAGCTTCAACTACTCCAACCGTTCTTTGGATTGGCCCTCGCATGGACATTGCTGCGAGAACCGGTCACGCCTGCCATGTTGCTCGTCACCGTTGTGGTCATTGCCTGTGTGGCGGGCGCTCGCAAGTTCGGACGATAGGACGATAGAAGACTAAGCGTCCGTCGCGGTTGAACCACTCATGCAATGTCCGTTCCTGGGGCGAAATCAACATTGCCTGAGTGGCCGAGAAGAGGCGCGAAGCAGCCGTTAGCGGATTCGCATAATATTGGATGTCGAACGCCCGTTTGGGGCCGCAAGCGGACTGTCCGCTTTTGGCTCCGCTCTATTGGAAGCAGCCACTCGCCCAGCACGCATGTAAAGGGCGGATTTGCAGCCGAAAGCTGAAGGGCCGCTTTACACTTTACCGCCAGAGAACCCGGGAAGCAGCCCTTTCCAATAAAGCTGTTTTCTAGAGTGATTGCGGCTCTAAAACTCGGCGTGGTTTATAGACTCTCGCCATGTCTTCCAGCTCGTGATTATGCGGTTTATCAGTCTGACAAAGGACGGCCATTGATAAACATCTTTAGTCAACGCAGAAACGGCGATAGTTTCGAGATCTTCAAGGAGATTCTCAGTGGAAGGCGTTCATAACCCGGACCGTTTTATGGGCGACCTGCGCCAGATCCTGTCACAAGGGCGCAAGCGCATCGGAATACTGGTTGGTGCTGGCGCGCCGCTCTCGGTCAGACTAGACGAAAAGGGGCAGCACAGTTCCTCGGGTAAGCCACTGATACCCGGCGTCGAGGCCCTCACCACGGCCGCTATTTCCGGGTTGGCCAATGACCAAGCCACTGCACTTGAAGCGATCAAGCAGGAACTCGGCGCCGGTACAAATATCGAGGCCCTTCTGTCGAGGGTTAGGCTTCTTCAAACTGCGTTGGGAAAGGCGAAGGTCAACGGGCTTGACGGTCCACGTTACGGGGCTCTGGGACAGGATATCTGTGCAGGTATCGCCAAGGTCGTTTCCGCGAACCTTCCGGGGTGGCGCACGCCTTATCATGAACTGGTGTCGTGGATCGGCGGCACTCAACGGGCCCACGCCGTCGAGATATTCACAACCAACTATGATCTCTTGTTCGAACAGGCATTCGAAGCGGCGAATACGCCGTATTTCGACGGGTTTGCTGGAGGCCATGCGCCGTTCTTCGATCCGGTCACTGTAGCCGGAAACGACCTACCGCCAAGGTGGTCCAGGATTTGGAAGTTACACGGCTCTTTGGGGTGGAAAGTCGCCGGCCAAGTGGTAATCCGAACCGGCAACAGAGATAGCGCCGACTTAGTATACCCCGATCACCTCAAGTACGACTTGACGCAGAAGCAGCCCTATGCCGCCCTGTTCGAACGGCTTAAGCAATTTCTGCTTACTCCCGATACAGTGCTTCTCACCATCGGCTTCTCGTTTAGAGATGCCCATATCTCGGCCGTGGTAGGCGAAGCGCTTGCGATGAATTCCAACGCGGCCGTCCTGGCATTCCAATACCAAAACCTTGCCAATGAGGAACCCGTTCGAAAACTGGCTTTCGAGCACCCCAACCTGTCTGTCTATTCCAGCGACGCGGCGGTGATCGGAGGAGTCGAAGGTATTTGGCGGCCTGGCGACCTTCCCAAGAATTGGACCGACATACGCGCGAGCTTTTGGGGCTCGCGGAAGCCAGGAGAGCCGCAGACGTTCCTGTTGGGCGACTTCACCAGTTTCTGCCGCTTCTGTGCCTTGTCGTCCTCGTTGGACATTTCTCGACTAGCGCTCCTCCCTGAAACTGAGGAAAAGGTGGTTGCAGAGCAATGAGCGCGCTGGATCCGACCTATTTGGGCAGTGTGAGTTCGGTCGCCGGTGCCACCGTGTCGGTTCGCCTTGCAGAGTCGTTGTCGTCGGGTCTGGCGATGATCAACGGAAACACCTATCGCGTGGGCCAAGTTGGCAGCTTCGTCCGTATCCCCCTCGGTTACCAGAGCCTCTACGGCGTAGTTTCCGAGATAGGTGCCCACGATGCACCTGGCCATACTAGCGTCGGATCAGAAGCCGGAGCGAGCCGCTGGATGAAGGTAGAACTGGCGGGCGAAACGATTGGCGGCCGGTTCGAGCGAGGGCTCAGTCAGCATCCTAACGTCAATGACGCCGTCCACCTCGTGACGCAGCGTGACCTGCTCAGCATCTATGGCGACGAAAGAGATGATCAGGTGCCAATCGGTACCTTGTCCAGTGCCGAGAACATCGCGGTGCGATTGTCCCTCGACGCGTTGGTGACACGGCACTCGGCGGTGCTAGGTTCGACCGGATCGGGCAAATCTACGACCGTTGCTAGTCTGCTGCGCTCGATTGTACGAAGCGGCGGGGATATGGAGCAGAGCGGAGCGCGCGTGCTGCTCCTGGATTTACATGGGGAGTATTCCGCAGCACTGGGAGACATTGCGAAGATATTCAGTGCCTCTCCGCAGCCGGGAGAACAGCCCCTACATGTACCGTTCTGGGCGCTGGAGGCTGGAGACCTTCTGGATTTTGTCGCAGGGGGGCTTAGCGATAACCATCTCATCGCATTCACTGACAAAATCCATGAGTTGAAGGCCGCTTGCCTGACGGCCAAGCCTGTCGCCGGACTCGATCCATTGTCGTTGACCGTCGACAGTCCGGTGCCGTTCTCGTTGAAGCAGCTCTGGCTGGACCTTATCGACTTTGAGACAATGACACTCACCGGTGTGCAGCGTGACGTGCCAGCGCGTGAAGCCGACGGAGATGCGCAAACTCTGAGGCCGCCGAAGTTTACGCCTCATGCCATGGGCGCGGCAGGGCCGTTTATGAACACAGCCTCGAAGGGCATTCGGCGCCAGTTGAACCTGCTTCGCTCGCGATTGCTCGACAGGCGCTACGATTTCCTGCTCCATCCAGGACCGTGGGAGCCGGATCTTGAGGGCCAGACCAACGAAGACCTCGATACATTGCTAGAAGGTTGGCTGGGCCATGAAAAGCCCGTCACCATCTTAGACCTTTCCGGTGTGCCCAGCGCGGTGCTCGTGCGCCTTATCGGCTCTATCCTCAGGATCGTCTACGATGCCCTTTATTGGAGCCGAGAGAAAACAGAGGGTGGAGTGCTCAGACCCCTCTTAGTGGTTATGGAAGAGGCCCATCGATACGTGGGGCCAGATAGCGGTAACGTCGCGGCGGACGTCGTCAAGAGAATTGCCAAGGAAGGCCGAAAGTATGGGGTCGGAGCAATGCTTGTGTCGCAGCGGCCCGCCGAAATCGACGAGACGATCTTATCGCAATGTGGCACCCTGATCGCGTTGCGACTTTCGAACCCAGCGGATCGTTCGCGCGTCAAAGGCGCGCTCCCCGACAATCTAGCGGGATTGATGGACCTATTGCCGGTTCTTAGGACGGGCGAGGCTATCATCTCCGGCGAGGCAGCACGCCTACCTGTCCGTTGCCGCGTGTCCCTGCCGCCGACAGACCGCATGCCGAGGAGCTCCGACCCGCTGGTGAGCGAAGCGTGGCGTACAAAAAGGCAAGCGGAGGGCTACGACCGCGTTGTTGCATCCTGGCGTGCACAAAGCACAACGGCAAAGGTAAACCAGGTGCAGATAGATAGAACGCAAATTCCCGAAGAGGAGCGCTGACAGAATGGAGAGGAGCTTGGTATCGTCGAGCAACGTTCTTTCGGTAGGGTATGATGAGGCATCGCAGACTCTAGAAGTCGAGTTTCAGCGCAGTGGCATTTATCAGTACTACAACGTTTCCATGCTGATCTACGAGCAGTTGATGGCTGCACCTTCGAAAGGACAGTTCCTCAACACCTACGTTGTTAAAAATTATCCCTTTTCGAGGGTAGGATGAATTGGGTGGTAAGATACTGCGGAATGCTTGTGCAAACAAATGGATGGTTTGATTAAATCAACTTGTCGGAAGTGTATCGTAAATCCATCTTGAGTCAGTTCATTCCAGATGTTGGTGGTGGCGCGAGGCGTGGTTTCGTATGAAGAGTTGCAGACAGTGGCGACCGTTAGGGCGGAGAGCTGGCCGTGACTCATCCCCGCATCTAGGAGCACCGTCGCCGCAAAAGTTGACTTGTGAACGCCAAGGCATTGTCGGGCTGACACGTCGCATACCCGAAGAGCTTGGATGCACCGCCAAGGCATTCCCTTGTTCCGACCCGAACACGACTTGACGCTAGTGAAGGCCCAAGGTGAGCATAAGATCGCGGACCAACGAACCCAAGGACAGGTGCGCGAGTGACTGAGGCCGCCGTTTTGATCAACTCGATCGCAAGCCTGCTAGGTTCGGTCGCATGGCCTATTGCGATCTTCAGCGTCGTGTGGCTGCTTCGCAAGCAAATAGTGGACCTGCTGGGACGCGTTGAAAACCTGAACGTCGGCGACAAGTCGATCAAGTTCAGACAGGCGGCGATATCGGCGCTCAATGACGCAGTCGACCACCTGGCCGAATCTCAGGAAGCCGCGTCGGCGCCCGTGATGGCCGCTCCTTTGGACGAAGCTCTGGCGGAACTGATCGAGGACGACCCTCGAGAGGCGATACTCAGGCAGTGGGACCGGGTTCAGCGTGCGTTGGTAAGTCTTGCCGGCCGTCAGGACCTGGATATCGACTTACGCAGCATGCATCGAACGGCCCGTGTGCTCACCAATGAGCAGTTGATATCCGATGAACTGGGAGCCGCGCTCGAGGAGCTCTACAAGAGCTGCAAATATGCGCGGCGTGTCTACGAATTCGATCTGCCCCGGGAGATCGTAGAAGGGTATGTGCGCGCGACGAACGACGCCATTCGGGCGTTGAAGGCGGCGTAGTCGACTGGGTCGTAGACGACACATGATGAGCCGGGGCACACTGAGAACGCCGAGGAGATTTTTTGTCGACCGCGTCTCGGCAAGGCCGGCAGAATGTCAGCTTTTTAAAAATCAAAACACCACCTGGAACAGCGAGAAAGAGGCGCATTGCTGATGGGCAGCTGACGACCCAAAGTTTGCCGTTCGCTGCAGGTTTGTGTCCCTCGCCGGTGAATCTGGCACTGGCCCCCTCGATGAACCCCTAGGAAGCCGGGGGCTGTCAGACATGCTAATTTGGCACTGTCTTGTTGAGATCTGGCACTAGGCCGGGCTGTCGCAGAAGAATTTGTCACTGACTGGCAAGTCGAGCACATTGCGCTGCTACGCCACGATGACAAATTCCCTTGCCCTAAGCCTTCCTTTCAGTTATTGCATATATCAGTTATTTCAGATATCGGGTGCCAGAATGGCAAATTCAGCAGTCCTTCTCGACAGCTTCGATGGTGTAGTTCGAGATCAAGCCGTCCAGACATTGGCGGCGCTGCAGTCAGGGAAGGAGGACGCGGTGCCTATGGGCGACGAGATCAAGCGCCTCATGGCTCAGTTCCTCGCGCTCGGCCTAGGGTCCGGTGGCGTTACATATGGCGCTCTTACAACGGAAGTCACCCCGGAGCAGGCCGGAAAAGTCCTGGGAATTTCTCGCCCATTGGTGGTCCAACGCATGAAGGATGGGCGGTTGCCGTTCTACTTCGTGGGCACCCATAGGCGCTGCAAGCTGAAGGATGTTTTGGCGCTGAAGCAGAAGGAGGATGGAGAGAACGGGGGCCTCGGGCAGGGCTATAACGATTTGGCGGTGCTGGAATTTAACAAGGGCAGGCATGACCGAGAGATGGAAATTCGCGATATGCTCGTTCCCATCATCAATGACCATTTTCTGCACAAGAGCGAAATCTCGCCGATTCGGGTGTACGAACACGTTGAGATCGAAGAGATCATCAACCTGCTGGGACAGGTCGTCCTTGGGAAAGATTACGATCCGTCCCGTAGATACCGACCAAGCGCGATGGTCAGGGCGCAGACGCAAGCCGCCAACGCCCGCCAAGATGAATAGGAATCTCAGAATGAATAGCGCGCCGATCGCAAATACCGGATCATTCGGCACCGAAGCGCTTGCGCTCGAGGCCGTGGTAAGCCGCATGGTTGACCAGTTAGATCCCGAATATATCTGGCTCTTCGGCTCTCGGGCAGAAGGTCGAAGCCGACCGGACAGCGACTTCGATCTCCTCGTCGTAACCAAGCGCGAGGACGGAGAATTGGCCGACGACTACGAGTACGTCTATGGCCCTGTCCTAGGTACTGGTGTTGGCTGCGATGTCTTGCCGTGTCCTATTGATGATTTCGTTCGAGAATTACAAAATCCCAACAGCTTAGTCTCGCAGATCCTGGAGAGGGGAGTGAAGCTCTATGACCGACGTCAAGGTCGAAACACTGATGAGGTCGGCGCGCGGCCATCTGAAGTCCGCACACAATCTGCTGCAGGGTGACGAAGAATCTCGTCTAGACGCCGGCTACTTGACCTCGCAGGCCGCCGAGAAAGCCGCACGTGCAGTGGTGGAAAATGCGGGGTTTGTGCTCGGAACTACGCACAGTTTCGAACAGAGCGCGAATCCTTTGCCCGCTGACCATCCAATGCGGGCTTCAATCCTCGAAATCAACGAAATGGGGTTGTCGGCGGCGTCGACAAGTTACCGCTATCCCAATCCATCCTCTGGTCGTATGCCCAAGGTACCTAGTCTGTTAGTCTTTCAAGAACGACTGAATAGGGTTGAGGCTTTTGTTGCCAGCGTGCGACGGCACTTAGGCATGAAGCCAGAAACCGTCGTAGACCTCGGCAAACTTGCGATTGGTCTCCGTGCCAGGGCATTGAGTAGGGGTTGGGAAGTGCCAGGCGATTTCGTGGAGGCAATTCTGATCTACGCCAACGATCCAAAAATCATGTCGGCGATCATCGACGACGTGAAAAACGCGTCGAGTTTGGCGGACCTTCTGCAACGCCACAGCATCAGTTTCCCTGGCCTGACTGACGGCTAAAGGGGCGGGCAAACTCAGTGCCAAATTGGCTTGTGGCCAGTGCCAAATTGGATTGCGAGCGACAGTTTGGTACTAGTGAAAGCAGCCGTACCCGGAGAGCGTGTAATGTGCATTATGGAATGGGGCACATTGTCAGACTTTTACTCATCCAGAGCACAAGGTCATCGTCGAGGTGGACCAACAAACCGGGTAAGACAGGTTGACAGTTATAGGTCACACCATTGCCGTCGGGCCGGTAGCCGAGCGAGGTGTAAAGCCGCTGTGCCGGGCCATAATCGGCATAAAGTCCCACCCCAGGCCCGATTGCAGTGTACCCTTTGGAAGCCGCCACTTTTTCAAATTCGGCAATCAAGATTGTCGCTATTCCCTGCCCTCGATGAGCTTGGGCAGTCACAAGATCACTGATCTCCGGAATGTTGGATGCTGCAAAAGATGGGTAAGCTGGTTGCTATATCAAGCTGCCATAGCCGCGTACTTCCCCAGCAGATGACGCGACTAAGACGGCGATTTTCCCCTGATCTTGTTCGAGAGCTTTCCTTTGCCAAGTCTCGGCATCCTTCTTCCAGCCATTCCCGCCTTTAGTCCGGATAATGGCTTCGATGCTTTCACGGGTAAGAGGCTCAATCAGCATCTTTCAACTATAGCACACATCCGCACCGAGGCTGATGGTGCATAAATTAAGAATTTTGCACCGAATACCCATGCCTGCAATATCAACTGCTTGGTCGGTGAATAACTCAGGTGCAGATACATCGAACATGATTAGGTGAAAAGCCAGGTCCGGTTTAGCGTTACATCTGCCCATAGCTGCCCTTCGGCTATCCACTCCGAAGCCGAAGAGCAGGTATCCAACTGCAACACGGTATTGGACGAGTGCTCTGAGTGTCTGGTTTTCGGGCGTTGCACAATTCTTCACCTTGGACGAACTTGGCCTGCCTAATGGCCCGAAGCTACATCCCACCGGCCTAAAGTTCATCTGCTAAGCAGCAGGGCTGCGGCAAACCCAAGTTCATAACCAACCTACTTATGCCATTCTCTAAAAAACAGATGAACGCGTCAGACGGCAGGCGCTTAGCAGGTTTATCAAGACCTTCGCTTTGGGCGTGGGTTCTTGCTCGACTCGTTTGTAATCTGTCCCGTCAGGCCGTCGCGTGAGAAGACCGCACGAGATCATCATTCGCCGCAGTGTGGCAGGGTCGGCCCCGGCTTCCCAAGGTGATTGATCGTCAAATAGGATTTGGTTCTAAACCTTACGGCGCAACGTCGAATCGGTAAGAGCGGAACGATGAGCGACAGGCTACGGCTCCGCCGGCTCGCTGATGCAGTTCCTACGCAACAATGACGAAGTGACGCGGTTTCAAAGCAAGCTAATCTCCATTCCCGCAGACATGTCGTAGTCCCTGGTAATTAGCTCGGCATTGGTGAGGCGAATGCTTGTACTGCCTCATTTATAGGTGTCGTTCCGGACGTAACCTCTAGAATCATGCGTCGGATAGACGACTGCCCGATCAGTGCCACGAGAGTAGCGGCAACATCTTCGCGCGGGATGCTGACATGAATTTTCGACAAGCCAAGGTCAACTGCACCCAAGCCTGGATCGTTGTTCAGCGCCGCAGGGCGCAAGATCACCCAGTCAAGACTGGTATTGACGAGGTGGGTCTCGGCCTGCTTCTTTTGCGACATGTAGTGTTCGAAATCGTCATCCATGTGCCGCTCCCGCCAGGCCTCCGGAAACACCGAGACAAGAAGAAACCTGTTGACGCCGGCAGCCTTGGCCGCTGCGGCGACCTTTGGCGGACCCTCTCCGTCGACATGGGTTGTCGCATCTGCGCCATCCTTACCACCCGCGCCGGCCGTGAACAGGACCAAGTCACTGCCTATCAGCGCGGTGGCAAGTTCATCAACGGACATCGTAACGAGGTCTCCGGTAATAAGCCGAACGCCGACCTTTTCCAACTCATCGTCCGAGCCGCCCTGGCGCACCAGCCCGCTGACTTCGAAGCCCTCTCTTATGAGACGCTGCGCTGCCAAGCGCCCAACGCTGCCTGTGATTCCAATAACAAATATTCTCATTCGACTTTCCTCCAAACATTGGTCGGTTACAATAAGCGCTCGTTCTCCATCTACCGCTTACACCTACAAGCTCGGCGACCCGAAGCAACGAGCATCCGGCGACTTCAAGGTGCTGCCGACGTGCCTGAGGTGAACGTCAATGCGCGATACAACAAGTTGCAAGGTCACGCGTGTGCTTCCAAGCTTAAGACTCTAGTCTGCATGTCAAGGGTAACCCCTATAGGGGCCAAGCCGTGCGGCTACGCCGTCAGCAGCTTATCGACTGTGATCGGCAGCGAGCGGACCCGTTTGCCGGTGGCATGGTACACCGCGTTCGCGACCGCGGCCGCAACGCTGACGATCCCGATCTCGCCCAGGCCTTTCACGCCGAGCGGCGTCACTTCGGTATCAGGCTCGTCAACGAAGATCACCTCAATGTCCTCGATGTCGGCGTGCGCTGGCACATGGTACTCGCCGAAGCTATGGTTGATCCACTTGCCCAATGCGTTGTCGGGCGCGGTCTCCTCGTGCAGCGCCATGCCGATGCCCATCACCACACCGCCAAGGATCTGACTGCGCGCAGTTTTAGGGTTGATGATCCGGCCGGCTGCGACCGCGATCACAACGCGGGTGACGCGTACTTGGTCAAGCTCCTCGTCGACCCGCGCTTCGACGAACACCGCGCTGTGCGTGTTGCGCGACTTAGTAGCGAGCGAAGTCATGCCACCAATGCCGGGTGACGCAGTCTCCTCCGCCTCCACAATTGCAAGCCCGTCCGCCTGCATCGCCTGGACCAGTCCGACCCGTCGGGTCGGGTCGTCGCGGCTGATCATCTCGCCGCCCGCGAACTCCAGTTCGTCAATTGAGCTGATCTCGTTCAGTGGGCGACCCTCGATCTTGTCCGCTGCCTTTAGCAACTTTCTAGCGATCGCCTGGCAGGCGAGTTGAACAGCGGCGCCGGTCGACGCCGCGCCCCATGAGCCTCCCTCGACCGGAGCGAGCGGCAAGTTGCTGTCGCCGAGCCGCGCAGTAATGTTCTCTGGCGACAAGCCAAGCGTATCCGCCGCGACTTGTGTCATAACTGTGTAGGTACCAGTGCCGATGTCCGAGGTTGCCGACGCGACCTCCAGATGCCCATCGGCGGTCAGCTTCGCCGATGCGGAGGTTTTCATGAAATTTGCTTCCCACAGGCCCGTGGCGACACCCCAGCCGATAAGCTCGCGAGCCTCCTTCATGGACCGAGGCTCGCGCGAGCGCTCTGCCCAACCGAACCGCTCCGCACCTTGCGCATAAGCCTCCCGCAACGCTTTGGATGTGAACGGTTTGCGGTTCATGTTATCGGCGTCGGAATAGTTCAGCAGCCGAAATGCGAGTGGATCCAACCCCGTCTTATGCGCCATCTCGTCTATAGCGATCTCGAACATGGTCATCCCTGTCGCCGCACCGGGTGCACGCATGTCGGCGGACGTGTAGGTATCACGAGGCGCGATCGCATAGGTGCCGCTGATATTGGGGCACGCATAGTTGATCATGCCCCAAGTGACGATATCCTCCATGTTATGCTCGAACCGCGAGGTGGAGGTGGTTGCGTTGCCGAGCACCGCAGTCAGCTTGCCGTCCGCGTCTGCACCGAGCTTGATGGAGTAGGTACATTCCGGCCGATGACCGTGGCTGAACATCTGCGAACGGGTCATCACCACTCGCACTGAGCGCTCCAGATGAATGGCCGCCATGGTTGCGACCTGGAGCTGCCATTGCGGACGGAGCGCACCGCCAAAGCCGCCGCCCACATACGCGTTGACGACGTGCACGTTCTTGGCCTCCAACCCGAAGGCTCTCGCGACCAGCTCCTTGGACGTGTTCGGCCCTTGGACCTTGTCGTAGATGGTGATAGTGCCGTCACCGTACCAGTGCACAGTAGAAGCGTGCATCTCCATCTGCATATGGTGCTCGACGGCAAGGTGGTATTCAGCCTCATGCTGGAACGGCGCATGCGCGAATGCTCCTGCTGCATCGCCATGTGCCTCGGGCGGGTGGAATGTGTCGCGCCGTTTCCCGGGCTCGGGATAGAACTTCTCGGCCATCGACGCGTCGAAATCGATGTTGTGCGGCTCACTCTCATATTCAATAGCAACCAACGATGCTGCGAAGCGCGCCGCCTCGAAGGTTTGCGCAACCACCAATGCGATGGGCTGCGCAGCAAACATGATCCGGTCGTCGTGGAAGGCCTTGAACGGCTCGCCGGGGATCTTGAGCTCGTCCTTCCAGCTGCGGTTCAGCCAGGCGTGCTTCGGTCGGTTAAGGTGGCTGAGGATGTCGATAACGCCCGGCACTGCACGCGCTGCGGTCTCGTTCAATGCCACAATGCGGCCTTTAGCGATGGCGGAGACCACCGTCACGCCATGAAGCAGGTCGGGCACGTTGTATTCGGCTGCGTATTTTGCGGAACCGGTTACTTTGGCGATCCCGTCCACACGTGAGATAGCGCTGCCGATGCCGACTTTCTGGGGTGGGTTCATGAAGGCGGCTCCTTATACGATGCGCTTGCCGGTCTGCGACTGAGGTGTGCCCGCCGCGGCTTGCATCAGCGCACGGATGATCGCACGGCGCCCAAGCTCTATCTTGAAGTCGTTGGCCCCCTGGCCGACAGCGCCCGCGAGCAGCGCGCGGGCGGCCTCATCGAAGGCGGCACGCCTTGGCTCGCGTCCAAGGAGCAGCGTTTCCGCCTCACGCCGCCGCCATGGCTTGTGCGCCACCCCGCCCATTGCGATCCGCGTCTCAACGATCCGGCCGTTCTCCAGCCTGAGCCCGACCGCGATAGACACCAGCGCGAAGGCGTAGCTGCGTCGGTCACGCAACTTGAGATAGGTGTGGTTGGAAGCGAAGCCTTCCGGCGGAAGATCGATCGCGGTGACGAGCTCCCCGGGGAGCAGCGTGTTGTCCCTCCAAGGCGCATCGCCCGGCAGGCGGTGATAGTCCGCGAAAGCGATCGTTCGGTTGCCTTCCGGGCCGGTTACCTGAATCTTCGCCTCCAGCGCGGCTAGCGAAACGCACATGTCGGACGGGTGGGTGGCAATGCACTGCTCGCTCGTGCCCAAGATCGCGTGAATGCGTGTGAAGCCGCCTATCGCGCCGCAGCCCTGGCCGGGGTTGCGCTTGTTGCAGGGCGTATCGACGTCGTAGAAGTAATAGCAGCGGGTGCGCTGGTTCAGGTTGCCGCCGTTGGTCGCAGCATTGCGAAGTTGTGGACTGGCGCCCGCGAGAATCGCGCTAGCCACCATCGGATAGCGTTCCTGTACGCGGGCATCATAGGCGGTCTGGCTGTTCGTCACGAGTGCGCCGAGCCGCAGACCCCCGCCGTCCAGCTCACTGATCTCGCGCAGAGGCAGACGGTTGATGTCAATCACCTCTTGTGGGCGAGCGACGTTCTCCTTCATAAGGTCGACCAGATTGGTGCCGCCGGCGAGAAACGCAGCACGGTTACTCATGCCCGCCTTGACCGCCTCCATAATGCTGTCTGGCCGCGTGTAATCGAAACGGATCATGCCGCATCCTCCTTGTCCAGCAACTCTACAATGGCAGCGGCGATGTTCGTGTAGGCGCCGCAACGGCAAATGTTGCCACTCATCTGCTCGCGTATCTCAACCCGCGAACGTGCGTTACCTTCGTTGATAAGCCCTAGCGCCGAGCAGATCTGGCCTGGCGTGCAGTAGCCGCATTGGAAGGCGTCATGCTCGACGAATGCGGCTTGGAGCGGATGAAGCTGGCCTGGTCGACCTAGCCCCTCGATCGTCGTGATCTCGCTGCTATCGAGGGTTACGGCGAGCTTGAGGCAGGAGTTTGTGCGTACGCCGTTTATCAGCACTGTGCAGGCGCCGCACTGGCCATGGTCGCAGCCCTTCTTGGTGCCGGTCAGATCAAGCTTGTCCCGAAGAAGATCGAGAAGTGTTGTCCATGGCTCAATGGCGAGATGTCGTTGCTCACCGTTAATCGTCAGGACGGTTCGAATATTGAATATCGGCTTGGCTGCCAGCTCCAGAGGTGGCAGCTCAAGACCCGGCTGTGTTATCATGATGATGCACCTCGACCTTTTTGAACGATTGTAGGGAGCCGGAGCGAAGCGCTGTACCCACCGCCTGAGCAGTCGTCTTGACCTGCAAGCGCTGCCGGATGTGCCGAAGGTGGTTCTCTACCGTCCGTTCAGAGAGACCGAGCGAGTTAGCTACCTGCGCGATTCGATTGCCTGATGCGATCCACTGCAGGACTTCCAGTTCACGCGCTGAAAGCGTTGTATTGCCCTCCTGCTGTGTCGTTTCGATTAGCTTGCGAGCTGCGAGGAATGCCGCTACCCCGATCTGGGTCAAAGTCAAACGGCTGCGGGCGCTACTATCGATCTTCTCGCCACCAAAGCAAACTGCACCGGCAAGACCATTGTGACCGAACACGGGCACTTGCAGCCCGTGCAATCCTGCCCTCTGAGACGGCGCTCCGAAGCGATATCGCCGCCCCTGAGGTGTCTCCTCCCGAGTCCAATAATAAGGCTCATCAGTCTCAAGAACGTGGCGCGTGACCGGACAATGTCGAACGAAGGTCTCCGCATCCATCTGACCATCGACATCAAACCAATGACCCTCAGACCAGTAAACGCCGCCCACCAGTTCATCGCGTGCCGCCGAAAAGGCGAACATCAGGATTCGATTATAGCCGATGGAGCGTGCGATTTCGCGTACTCGCTCCATGATCGCCTTGACGTTATCACATCGCTCAATTGCATAGAGCGTATCGATCACCGAGGTCATGACTTGCCGAAAAGCATCTTCAGCTTCCTTGAGGTACGAGGGATGCCACAGCTCCTGCAGATACTACTGATGATTCGGCAGGAGGGTATGAGGGATAACCCTCATCGAGGTTGCCATTGACGGTTCCGAACTGCCGACTTCTCCGGGTCTGTGCGGCTGCCAAGGGTTCATCTGCTAGCGGTGAGGATGATGCCGTGGCGCGTATCGCTCTGCTGCGGGGCAGTCGCTGCAGGCCAGAGACCAGACGCCGATCACTGCCCAATTTAAGGCTTGGTGGCCATAGGCTGTTGATCGACGTGCACTCCTACGACAGCGTCGGCCTGACAAATTGTAGGAGGTCATCCAGCCTCGGCAACCCAAGCATCAGCTCCAGGATTGGTTTGGCCCGCATACCCTAGACGGACGCGCTGCCGATGTGTTCGATAGCGCCGGTCCAATTGGCAAGTGTCTTGCGCAGGGCTGAAGCCTCTTGTTCTCGAAGAGCGTTGGCCAGGCTTTGTTGTAAGCCGCTAAGGCCACACGGCCGCGCTCTAGTCCTAAACTCTGATCCGCCACGCCGTTCCCACCCTAGATCCTCGCCGACCCTAACGGCATCTCACCTCTAAACGTAGGAAGCTGACCCTAGCTGGGAAGTCTAGCTTGTGAACTATCTTCTTCTAAAGCGGACACGCTCATCGTGTTGCTCCACCATATCGGCCATCCGCAGCGGTCCTGTGCGGCATGTCCCTTTCACTTTAGATGGGCAGGCGTTTCGCTAGCCTGGAAAGGCGAAAGCCCTCCACGAGCTAAGGTACCGCTCCTCAGCGAAGTGACGGATCATGTCTGCTATCCAATACAGAAACTGGCCCACCAATGCCGACCTCGAAGGACGGATTTTGAGAGAGGCGACTCATCTGTTGCTCGATTTCCCGTAGCAAGGAAGGAAGTTCTCCCGGCGTACGAATGGTGTAGCGCGGCACTTCCCGAACATCCGCCGGTATATGGGTGCGCTTTTTAGACCAGCTTTGCCATATGGTAATGATACCTAGTTGATTTGCGCCGGCAATATCGCGCTCCAGGTGGTTCCCCACCATGACAATGGAGCCGGCATCCATTGCGTCGAGACCCAGGGAGAGGATTGCATTTTCGAACATGCGGCGGTCCGGCTTTTCGCAACCTTCCGACTCGGAAATGACCTGAGCGTGGAAATGAGGCGCTATGCCGTGGCCACCCAGGACATTAGCAAAACTGCGCACGCGTCCGTCTGCGACAAGGGCAATGCGGTAGCCCTCGCGGGCGAGGGCGCGGACCATGTCGAGGGCGCCAGGAATGAGCGCGGCTTCAATGACATAGCCGTCGGCATCGAACTTTTCGGTGGCTTCGTTGACCAAGGTGTCGCCACTGTCGAGAAGCACCGCCTTGAGCAATGGCTGGTTCTGGCGGACCTCGGCGAGGACGTCGCGAACGCGGTTGGGGATCCAGCCGGCGAGGTCGGTCCAACTGGTGAACTCGAGCGTGGCGAGGTCGAGATGTTGCCCGTGTTCGGATGCTGGAAGAAAGGCGCGGGACTGCAGGAAGCGTTTCACCGCCCGATGGTCCTCGGGTGTAAGTCCTTGCATTGCTTGAGCAAACATCTCATTGACGAGAATCCCACCGCGGCCTGCAAGTTCCTGGCAGGCGATACTCAGGCTCTCGGCATGGATCGCCTGATCGGCCTCCGTCGCGGTGAAGGCGTGTTTGCCGGGCGCGGAGACAAGGCTGATCCGGTCGCCGGCACGAGGCAAACGGCCGTCTGGCAAAGCCATGGGGAACTTGCCACCGTGAGCGCTTGCGTTGACCTGGATGACCTGTTCGTCGGCATCAAGGTGAAGCCAGATGTGCTCGAGCTCGTACAGGTGCTGGATGTCCCAGTCCCACCAGATGGCGTATTCCACGACGCAAATTGCGCCCGGCGCAAAGGCGATTTCGAGCTGAGTGGAGGGGGAGGGGCCTGCTTTGCGAAGCACGCTTATGCCGATACGAGACGGCAGGAATGGCTCGTTGTCAGCAAAGCGTAGCACAGGGGCGAGGCGCTTTGCCAAGGCCAAATCGGATTGTTCTTGCTGGGACATGTGCCTCTCCACCAGATCACCATGCGATCTTGTAATCGTTTTCAAACAATATCCGCAAGTCAGCGCGAGGGGGAAATCGTGCGACGTTTTTCCGGAAGTGACCGCAACTCAATAAGGCGGTCCTCATCAGAACACGCTTCTGACTTGAGGGGAGATCAAGCCAAAGGAGTGGTGGAGGCGCGGTGGACAAGGGTGTTTTCCAGAACCACCTGGCGCGGTGCCTTGCTGGCGCCGGTCATGTGGTCGATCAGCGTCGTGGCGGCGATCTGGCCCATTTCGTGGATCGGCTGGGCGATCGTGGAGAGGGTGGGGAAGGTGACAGTAGATTCCAGCACGCCGTCATAGCCCAGGATCGAAAGGTCCCGCGGTAGTTCCAAGCCGAGCGTGTGGGCAGAATGCATGACGCCGATGGCGAGCATATCGGTGGTGGCAAAAATAGCCGTCATACCGGGGCTGCCGGTGATCATGGCTTGGCCTATCTCGCCGCCGATCTCGAAGCTGGCAAGCTCGAAGGGCGGCGACCAGATGATCTCGACGTCAGTGGCGAGATCCTGTGCCGCCTGGCGAATCCCCCGGACGCGCTCGCTGCCCACATCAGCGCTGCCGCCCTTCTGCGCGACACGGCCAGCCACCACACCTATCTTGCGGTGGCCCAGTTCAATAAGGTGGCGCATTCCCTGGTACCCGCCCGAGAAATTGTCGCAAACAACAGAGCTAATGGCGGCCATTTTGGGCCGCATGTCCACAAAGGAAACGGCGATACCGCGACTGCGCAGGCTGTCAACCTGTCGTGCCGTACGGGCGCTGGTCGAGGATGGCCGGATGATGACGCCTTGGACGCGCATGTCGAGCATGGTTTCGAGATAAGCTTCTTCGCGCTCCGGCTCGCCATTGGTAGAGCAGAGAAGGACCCGGTAGCCTTGGTCGAACATGGTGGTTTCGATGGCATAGGCGAGGGCGCTGCTGAAGGGAGTGCGCTGCTGGCGCAGGAGGACACCGACGATATTGCTTTGCTGTGTACGGAAGGAGCTGGCCAAGCCGTTGGGGCGATAGCCGAGTTCCGTGATCGCCTTGTTGACGACTTCGCGCACTTCGGGGCGCACATGAGCGTAGTTGTTGACCACCCGAGAGACTGTCGCGATGGATACGCCAGCCAGTCGCGCGACGTCCTTTATCGTTACCACACTGCTAACCTTGAGTGTCACCTTTGGCCGCTAACACGTCACATTAGACCGCAAACTGCCCACCCCAAAATCCTATCTTGTCTTGAAAACGTTTACAAGATAGCGTCACTAAACCGATAAGCGTGGGTACTAAGGACGAGGGGCGCATGCACCCTCGTGAAGCTTGAGGCTTCCGGCCCAAACCCACCGGCCGGCACCTCGGAGGATGCGAAAGTTCATTTCGTGGGAGGTACAGCTTATGCACAATGTTCGTTTTGGGGTGACGCGGCTGCTGGCGGTGACGTCCGTGCTGCTCAGCGCGACCGCCGTGCCCGGCGCCCTGATTTCGCCTGCCGCTGCGCAAGACGTTGCAGCCAATGCTTGCGCGAGCGGCTTTACCGAAGCGCCGCAGCTCAAGAGCCAGGTTGACGCCGGCTCGCTGCCGCCGGTAGCCGAGCGCCTGCCGCTCGAGCCACTGGTGATCCAGCCTGCCGAGGAAGTCGGTGTTTATGGTGGCCAGTTCATCGATAGCTGGGGCGGCGGCAACATCGCCGATCTCCGTCAGTTCGGCTACGAGCCGCTGGTGCGCTGGAGCGTCGACGGCTCCGAAGTGGTGCCCGGCATCGCCAAAAGCTGGGACATCAGCGAGGATGCGCGGACCTATACCTTCCACCTGCGCGAAGGCATGAAGTGGTCGGATGGTCACCCCTTCACGGCTGACGACATCCTGTTCTGGTGGGATCGTGTCGAGAACAATCCCAAGATCATGACGGGCGGCCCGCGTGCCGAAATCATGAACAATGGCAAGAAGCCCACCGTGACCAAGGTCGACGATTATACAGTCAGCTTTGCCTTCGAAGACCCCAATGGGCTGTTTTTGCAGAACATGGCTGGGCCATACGGACAACGCGCTGTGCAGTTTCCCAAGCACTTCATGGAACAGTTCGACATCGACCTGAACCCCGAGGGCGTCGCCGAGATGATGGCGACGGCAGGCACCACAGATTATGCAGCCTGGTGGAAGGGCAATGTCGGCTCCTATAATGACCCGGCGCAGTTCAACAACCCGGCTCGGCCGTCCGTTCATGCCTGGATCGGCACCGATGCGATCCTGGGCAAGGAACGCGTGACCTTTGTCCGCAACCCTTATTACTTTGCAGTCGATCCTTCCTGCCAGCAATTGCCTTATATTGACGAGCGGGTGTGGACCGTTGCGGCCGATCCAGAAGTGACGCTCCTCCAGGCGATCCAGGGGCAGATCACCATGTCGCCGCGCAATATTTCAACGCCACAGAACCGGGCAGTGTTCTTCGATAATCAAGAGACCGGCGACTATCGCCTCGTGCCAGCCACAAGCTGCGACTACAACACGGCCGTGCTAGGATTTTCGGTGAACCACCCGGATCCGGTGAAGGCCGAGGTGTTTGGCTCCAAGGATTTCCGCGCTGGTGTGTCCATGGCTATCAACCGCCAGGAGATCATCGACACGATCTATCTGGGGCAGGGGGAGCCTTTCCAGCCAGCGCCACTTCCGTCCTCGCCGTTCTTCAATGAGAAGCTCGCCAAGGAATTCACCGAATTCGACCTAGAGGCTGCTGCCGAGCATCTGGACAAGATCATCCCGATGGGGCCGGACGGCGTGCGTGTCGGACCTGACGGGAAGCCGTTCAAGTTCTCCGTCGAGATTAATGCCGACTTCAAGCCCGACACGGTGGACGCGTTCCAGCTCATCGAGCGGACTTGGAAGCAGGCAGGGCTTGACGTGACCGTCAATTACCATTCGGACGAATTGTTTGGCACAGCGCGCGCCAAGCCTGACGCCGATGCGGCGGTCTGGGTTGGCGAAAACGGGTGCGGGCAGTTGCCGCTGCTCAATCTCAGCCGCTTCCTCAACGACTATGGCTATTGGTCGCTGGGCAATTGGTCGGGCTGGGCCGCATGGGATGCGCGGCGCATTAACCCTGACGCAGAGCTCGCCGAAGGCGTGACGCCGATCGAGCCGCCCGCCAATGTGCAGCGCCTTTATGAGCTGCGCCAAGCCATTCCCACAACCGTGGGCGAAGAGCAGGCGGCGATGATGCAGGAGTTTACCGATCTCTTGGCAGAGGAGTTCCTCACCATAGGCATCGCCAACCCTGCGGGCTATTACCGGTCGGTCAAGAACGACCTCCGTAACGTGCCGGCTGAGCTGATCGAGGGCTGGCTTTATCCAGGCCCTGCGCCAGCAAACTTTGCGAGCTTCTTTTTCAAGAAGTAGCGGCCTAAAGGGTGGCCGCTGAAAGGCCACCCTCGTTACCCGGCTCTGCTCCCTGCCTGGTGGAGCCGGTTGTCTTTCCACCAATGTGCGTCGCGGTGTCTGCCGGCCTTGTCTGTCACCGCGGTTGGACAATTCGGGGTGCGACTGAAAGGAGAGCAAGCATGGGATCGTTCATGTTGCGCCGGATCATCTATGTGATCCCGGCCCTTGTCGCAGTCTCGCTGATCTCGTTTCTGGTAATTGCCATTCCGCCGGGCGATTACGTCACCCGTTTGGCCGAGGTGTCGGCCGCTGCTGGTGACGTCATGCCCCTAGCCGAGCAGGAGGCGCTGCGCCGGGCCTATGGGCTCGATCTGCCCATCATGGTGCAATATTGGAACTGGATCACCGGCGTCGTACTGCGCGGCGATTTCGGCTTTTCGTTTTCCTTTAATTTGCCGGTCAAGGACGTGATCTGGCCTCGGCTGGGCTTGACGGTACTGCTGTCGGTGGCAAGCCTCTTGTTTATCTGGGTGATTGCCATTCCGATCGGCATCTATTCGGCAGTGCGCCGTTATTCCGCCGGGGATTATCTCGCGACGTTCCTGGGGTTCCTGGGCCTCGCCATTCCCAATTTTCTTTTGGCGCTGGCTGTCATGTACATCGCATTTGCCTGGTTCGGCATGAATGTGGGCGGCCTCTACTCGCCGGAATATATCGAGGCGCCCTGGAGCTGGGAGCGGGTGCTGGACCTGCTCAACCATCTCTGGCTGCCCATGATCGTCCTTGGCACGGCAGGAACCGCCAGCGTCATCCGCGTGATCCGCGCCAATCTGATGGACGAGTTGCACAAGCCCTATGTCACGGCGGCTCGCGCCAAGGGGAAGGGGGAGTTCGCTCTCCTGATGAAATACCCGGTGCGGCATGCGCTCAATCCCTTCGTTTCCGGGCAGAACGATATCTTCGTCGAAATCGTATCGGGTGGAACGATCGTGGCCATTGTCATGGGCCTGCAGACAACGGGGCCGCTGCTGCTAGACGCGCTGCGCACGCAGGACATGTATATGGCCGCAAGCTTTATCCTGATGCTGAGCGTGCTGGTCGTGGTGGGGACGCTGCTGAGCGATTTGCTGCTGGCCTGGCTTGATCCACGAATCCGGTATCAGCAGGGGTAGGCGAATGAGGTTCTTGCACCACCGACGGTCGGGCTCCTTCGCTCCCTCCCCCTTGAGGGGAGGGCCGGGGTGGGGGTCGAATTGTGGGTCATTGAGGGCCCCCCTCCCTCAATCCCTCTCCTTAAGGGGGAGGGAAGAGAAAGAACGGCTGCATTGGGGTTCATGGTCGGCAGGCTGGGCAGGCCGCACGTTGAGCACCCCCCACCCAACCTCCCCCTCAAGGGGGGAGGTGCCGATCGAGATCGTACCCGGAATGGAGCCCCGCCATGAGCACCTTTGACGAGACCTCGGGGTTGGTCCGTCCGGACGTGCCCGAGCAGCAGAAGGGCCGTGGCTATCAGGGCCACTGGGCGCTCGTCTGGCAGAAGTTCCTGCGGCACAAGCTGGGTGTCGCAGGTGGGGTTGTCGTGGTTCTTGCCTACATCGTTGCGCTGATCCCTGAGTTCCTGGCGCCGGTGACGCTCGAAGCCTATAATCCGGCCTATAGCTATGCGCCCCCGCAGCCCATTCACCTGGGGCGGGATGATGGCGAGGGCTGGCGGTTTGCGCCGCATGTGAACGCCTATAAGTCCGAGACCGATTACAATTCGGGCCGCCGCACCTTTGTGGAGGATCCGAGCCAACCTATCCCCATTGGCTTCCTCGTGCAGGGCGAGCCCTATCGCCTGTTGGGATTGATCCCGACCGACCGGCACCTCCTTGGGCCGGTGGTGGCGGGGCAGCCGTTTTTCGCCGCGGGGGCGGACCGGCTGGGGCGGGATATTCTGAGCCGCACGATCTACGGCACGCGCATATCCATGACCATCGGGCTGATTGGGGTGGCGCTGAGCCTCTTGTTCGGCATCTTGATCGGCGGTGTTTCGGGGCTGTTTGGTGGCGTCGTCGACAACATCATCCAGCGGTTTATCGAGTTCATCCAGTCGGTGCCGTCCATTCCCCTGTGGATCGGGCTGGCCGCGGCGATACCAGCGTCGGTGCCGCCGCTGCAGGTTTATTTCCTGATTACCATCATCCTTTCGGTGTTGGGCTGGACGAGCCTGGCGCGCGTGGTGCGCGGGCGGTTCCTTGCCATGCGCAACGAGGATTTTGTCAAGGCGGCGCGGCTTGATGGCTGTGGGCCGGTGCGGATCATCTTTCGGCATATGCTGCCCAGCTTTTTGAGCCACATCATCGCGACGGTATCAATCGCCATTCCCGGCATGATCCTGGCTGAGACGGCGCTGAGCTTTCTGGGGATCGGCTTGCGCACGCCGATCGTCAGCTGGGGCGTGCTGCTGCAGGAGGCGCAGAATGTGCGCACCATCGCTTCGGCGCCGTGGCTGCTGCTGCCGGGCGCGGCCGTGGTGATCGCAGTGCTGGCGCTGAACTTTCTGGGCGATGGCTTGCGCGATGCCGCCGACCCTTATTCCGATTGAGGGCGCCCGTGAACAATCTGGTTGAAATACGCGACCTCAGGATCAGCTTCGGCCCGGGTGTCGAGGTGGTTCAGGGGCTCGATCTCGATATGCCGGCGGGCAAGACCCTGTGTCTCGTGGGGGAATCTGGGTGCGGTAAATCGGTGACCGCCAAGGCAATCCTCCAAGTGATCGATCATCCCGGCCATGTGGCCGGTGGCTCCATCCTCCTGCGTCAGCCCGATGGCGGCACGCTCGATATAGCCAAGACCAAGCCCACAAGCGCCGTGATGCGGCATGTGCGGGGCGCCGACATTGCCATGATCCACCAGGAGCCGATGAGCTTTCTGTCGCCGCTTTATACGATCGGCAACCAGATCAGCGAGGCGCTGACGCTGCATCGCAAGGTGAGCAAGGCCGAGGCGCGCCGGCTGGGGATCGATATGCTCGAGCAGGTCGGCATGCCCGAACCCGAGCGGCGCTATGACAGCTATACCTTCCAATTGTCGGGCGGGCAGCGGCAGCGCGCCATGATTGCCATGGCGCTGATCAACAAGCCGCGCCTGTTGATCGCGGACGAGCCGACGACGGCGCTGGACGTGACGACGCAGGCCAATATTCTGGATCTGCTTGCCCGATTGCAGCGCGATACCGGCATGGGTGTCCTGTTTATCACCCATGATCTGGGGGTGGTGGCCGAAATCGCTGATGAGGTCGCGGTGATGTATCTGGGGCGCATCGTGGAGCGGGGGTCCGTCGGCGAGGTGCTGGAGAACCCCAAGCACCCCTATACGCGGGGGTTGCTCGCATCGATGCCGCGGCTGGACGGGAACTTCCGAGCGCCGCTGCGGGCCATTCGCGGCATGGTGCCGCGGCCGGCGTTGCGGCCCAGCGGGTGCCCGTTTCATCCGCGCTGCGACTGGGCGCGCCTGGAGATCTGTGGTGAAGCAAGCGTGGGCGAGACGGAGCTTGGTGGCGACCACATGGTGGCGTGCCACGCCTATGGGCCGCGGGCTTACATGTTCGACCGCAAAGACCGGCGGGTGGTGACGGCATTTCGGCCGGCGCCGCGGCGGGTGCCCGAGGAGCCGCTGCTGAGCATACGGAACCTTCACAAGCAGTTTTCCATCCGGAGCGGGTTCTTCCAGCGTCAGACCGGAGCGGTAAGGGCGGTGAACGATGTTTCGCTCGATATTTTCCCCGGCGAAACGCTGGGGCTTGTGGGGGAAAGCGGCTGCGGGAAATCAACGCTTGGGCAGACCATTGTGGGGCTGCATCGGGCCGATAGCGGGGACATCAGCTTTGCCGGGCCGGGCGAGGCGCCGCTTGATGTGCGGGCGGCGCGTGGCGCTGAGGCTAAGCGCCTGCGCACCGATATTCGCATGATCTTCCAGGATCCGACGGGTTCGCTCAACCCGCGCATGCGGGTCCGTGATATCATTGGGGAGGTGCTGCAGGTCAATGGCGGCCATTCGGCGGGCGAGATCGAGGCAAAGGTGCAGTTGCTGCTGTCGCGGGTGGGTCTGAGCCCCGACTATGCGGCGCGCTATCCGCATGCGTTTTCGGGCGGACAGCGGCAGCGCATTGCGATTGCGCGGGCGCTGGCGTCGGATCCGCGGCTGGTGATCGCCGACGAGGCCGTGTCGGCGCTCGATGTTTCGGTGCAGACGCAGATCATCAATATGATGAAGGACCTGCAGGCGGAACTGGGGCTGACCTACCTCTTTGTAAGCCACGATCTGGGGGTGATCGCGAACATCAGCAACCGGGTCGCCGTGATGTATGCTGGGCGGATCGTGGAACTGGGCACGACCGAGGCGATCTTCCGCAATCCGCGGCATCCCTATACCGAAGCGCTGCTGGAGGCCATTCCAGGTGGCGGCCTGAGTAAGCGGCCAGATCGGGTGCGGCTGGCGGGGCAGGTGCCCGATCCGACGAAGGAGCCAAGCGGTTGCAGCTTTGCTGGACGGTGCCCCTATGCCAAGCCGGCCTGCACGCAGGTTAAGCCGCCGCTGGCGGGGGAGCCGGACCATCGCTATGCGTGTTTCAGATCCGCGGAGTTAAGCCTTCGGCCTGTGCTGGTTTGATCGGCCTCGTGTGGCAGACTGCGGCGGGGCAGTAGGGAAGCTCAAGTTTGAACTGTACCTGCGCGGGTGGGAGACTCCCGAGTTAGCCAAGGCTGATCTCGGTTCGTTATCCCTACAGCGGCAAAGGATCCGCCAGCAGATCTCTCGCTGATGGGGGAGGGCGTCGCCTTGTACCCCAGCGTCTCGGCAGTGCTCATGCCCGGGATGAGTGCCAGTCCTGTTGATAGTGATTTAGTCCCTGCAGCGATCTTTCGCACCGTCGGATATGTCGGCAAGGAACTTCTCTAGCTCGGGAAGTTGGGAGCCAGTTGCTTACTTGGGAAAGTAATTTCGAAAGAGGTACCTGGCGGCCCGCTGATCGTGAGTTTACCGTCGAGTTGACGCACGAAGCTAGTGAGGAGTTTCATACCTAGGCCAGCAGATGGCCTTGAGTCATAGTCCGGCGGCAAGCCTGAGCCATTGTCGGCGACGGTAACCTTGTACCGATCGTCGTGCTCTTCGACCAGCGAGACGGAGATGTTGCCGTTGTCGCCAGTCTGGAATGCGTGCTTGCAGGCATTGATAACCAGCTCCGTTACCAGCAGGCCCAACGCAACTCCTTGGCCGCTCGACAAGTGGATGTCGTCCTCCACATGCAGGGATAGCGCACAGCGGTTCTCCGTTATAAACGCTGGCCCAATCTCTCCTAGTAGTTCACGAAGGTAATCGCTCACGTTGAGCCGTGTAATATCGTCTCGGGTTATACGGAACAAATGCCGATGCACGAGAGCCATTGCATGCAGGCGCTGCCCGGCCTGATCAACCACGGCCTTGGCCGTTGGATCCGAGATTTGGCCCGTCTGTACCCGGAACATGCCTTCCATCAATTGAAAACTGTTCATGATCCGATGACTCATCTCGCGCGCGATGAGTTCATTGTGCTCAGCCAGACGGTCCTTCTCGCCTAAAGTTTTGCGGAGCATCTCTTCGGCTTCAATGCGTTCCGTAACGTCGTGGCCTTCGACGAAGATACCTGTGACGCGATCATCAGCTCCCAAGACAGGTTGATAGATGAAGTCCACGTACCGTTCGTTGACAGGCTCGTCCGGGGCTATCTGAACGGCATACTTCGCGCGTGCTGAGCTATAAGGCTTGCCGCTGCGAAATACCTCATCCAGCAGACTCACATAACCCTGCTGGGCTGCATCCGGGAGTGCTTCCGCCACAGTCTTTCCAAGCACGTCACGATGTCCGATGAGCTGCATGTACGCCGCATTGGTCAGCACGATGCGATGGTCGGGCCCGCGCAGCATTGCCATGAAGCTCGGAGCCTGGGCGAAGAGTTCTTTGAGGTCGTCGAGCTCTTCAGCCAAACGCCGGCTTTCAGCCTCGGCCTTGTTCCGACGGGCGTCGAGTTCCAGCACTTCTGTATTGATGCCTGACCACGCGATAACCGCTCCCGTGTCATTCCGGATCGGAGCAGCGCGCGTCAGGAAAGGCCTGAACTTCCCGTCGGCACCTCTGAGGGAGAAAATACGCTCGTATGGTTGCTCGCTTGCAAGCGCATTCGCCCACTCCTTAAGCACGATGGCGAGCTCATCGGGTTCAAACAGGCTTTGCCACCCACGAGCTTGACTATGTTCCGGTGTTGTACCCGTGTAATCATGCCATTGTGGATTGGCCCAGAAAACTTCTCCCTGTGGTGTCGCCATCCAGCATAGGCCGGGCAGGGCTTCTGCGAATCGACGGAACAGGGCCAAAGGCTGCGCGTCTAGTTGCGCGCGCATCCGATCGAGCGGTCGCAGATCTTCGGAGGATCCTCGGGATTGTTGCTCGTTCATGATGACTGCTTCCGCACACGGTCGCTCCTCTTCGCAAGCTGACCGGGACCCCGTTTTTCCAAACGAGTTGCATCGCTGGTGATCTCGCTTTTGCAAGCGCGCGCGCCGCTATGAACGTTCTTCCGTATTGTCTTCCCCGTACTTTTAGGCGAGCTAACGCTTAGTTTCGCAGCTTCCATGTGACGCCTGTCTGCGGTGATCCTGCTACTTGGCAGTACAAGTAGCAGATGTACTTATGAAAACCTAATGAGAGCTCGCAAGCCAAACAGCACCTTGTCCTGATTCCGACTTTTTCTTCCTTTAGGAGCTGCATGCTAGATAGCGGTGCCGTTTGCCTCAGCGATAGAGCCAAGCCCTCTGTTTCGGCAACAACGATGATGTTGTTCCCCCCCCCCCCCGCTCACTCCCATTTGGCAAGCTCCAGATTGGTCCGCAAAAGAGATGATCTGGGCGGCATTGACGTGAATGGCAGCCCGTACGGTGCACACTGCGCCAGTCAGTATGACGATGATCATGGTGGACTCCAATCGGAGTAGCTGAAGGCAACTAGGAGGCCAGAATAGCTGGTCGATGCGGCCCGGTGAAGACCAAAGACCCGCCTTGGCTTTGCGGCAGAAATGAAAAGGACACCGCTTCATTGCGGGTGAGCGACGCACGTCCCTCTCGTGTGGACGAAAGGTGGCAGGCGACGAGGCACCCTTGGGAGTCGGTGCCGGCTTACACCCGCAAAGCCACGCTGATCCTGATGTCTGAACGATCGGTTAACATGGCGCTGCCGTTCGCCCAGGCGCCGATAGAGTGATCGTCCAGGCCATCAGTACGGCAGCGAGCGAGACGGCTCATGTTTTGAAGGCTTCAGCATTCTCACAATCGCCGTGGCGGAGACTGGTTTGCTGAAGTGATAGCCCTGGAACTCGTCGCATTGATTGTCGCGCAGGAAGGCCAGTTGCTCTTCCGTTTCCACGCCTTCCGCAATGACGCGCATCTTCAGCTTCTGCCCTAGCGAAATGACCGCTGCGGCAATGCCCCGATCATCGGCGTCACTGGCGAGATTGCGCACAAACGAGCGGTCAATCTTTAGCCGGGCAACCGGAAAGTTCTTGAGAGCGCTGAGGCTCGAGTAGCCGGTGCCGAAATCGTCGATGGCGAACTGCACACCTAGCGCTTGCAGTTCCTTCATGGTGGCGATGGCCTGCTCGACATTGTCCATGAGCAGGCTTTCGGTCAATTCCAGCTCAAGAAATCGGGCTTCGAGACCACTCTCGGCCAATGCCCGTCTTACGCGGTAGACCCAGTTCTTCTCGCGGAACTGGCGAGCTGAGACGTTTACACAGACGTTGATCGGCGGCAGCCCGGCGTCCTGCCATGCCTTGTTCTGACGACAGGCCTCGGAAAGCACGCAATCCCCAAGCTGGACAATCAGCCCGGATTCCTCAGCCAAGGAAATGAATTTGTCCGGAGGAACAACGCCCAGCGTGGGGTGACGCCAGCGCACCAGTGCCTCCACTGCAAACACTCGCTCGGACCGTAGGTCAACCTGCGGTTGGTACTCCAGGTAAAACTCGGATCGGGCTAAGCCTGCACGCAGTTCTTCGCGCATGGACAGGCGCTCATGCACCTTGGCGTTCATGCCGGGGGTAAAGAACTCAAAATTGTCCCGTCCAGCGTTCTTGGCCTGGTACATGGCGGTGTCGGCATTGCGGAGCAGGGTGTCTGCGTCAGCTCCATCATTGGGGAATGTGGCAATGCCCATGCTACACGTGACCTGGAGCGATTGCCCTCGGATGAGCAGGGGCTGTGCGACTGCGGCGCGGATTCTTTCAACGGTGATAGGCATCGAGTCCGCGTTGTTCGGCTCGTCGATCAGCAGGATAACGAATTCGTCGCCACCAAGACGGATAACCGTGTCGGTCGCCCGGACTGAACGGGTCATCCGCTCGGCTACCGCCTTGAGCAACTCGTCTCCCGCGTTGTGTCCCAGGCTATCGTTGATCAGCTTGAAGTTGTCTAGATCCGCAAAGACAACGGTGACCGAGCCAGCATTCCTTTGAGCGTGCAGAATAGCCTGAGCCAGACGATCGATAAGGAGCAGGCGGTTTGGCAGTCCCGTCAGCGCATCGTGATGCGCCAAGAAATGCACCTGGTCCTCAGCCAGCTTGCGCTCAATCGCAATTCCGGCAATGCGGGTAGCGGAGTCGATAACGCCATTTTCGGTTTCAGTTGGCTGGCGGACCGTCATGGAGTACATGGCAAAAACACCAAGCACTGCCCCCTGATGGGACATGATCGGGGTGGACCAACACGAACGATAGCCATACTCCGCTGCTTGATCGCGGAACTCGGGCCTGAGCGGATCATCCATGATATCGGCGACAATGACTGCTTCTGCCCGAAAGGCAGCTGTGCCGCATGACCCAGCCTTAGGGCCAATTTGCAAGCCATCAACCGCTGCTATGTAGGCGGCTGGGAGGCTGGGGGCAGCCCCGTTCCGCAAGGTGTTTTTGTTTGGGTCTACCAGCATAACCGAGCCGGAAACCGCAGTCAGCTGGGATTCCACAAGCAGCAGGAGCTGCTCGAGCACTTCCCCTAAGGGGGCGCTCGTGGCGATCATCTCGAGAACGCGTGCCTCACCATCGCGCAGGAGCTGCTAGTTTTCGCGCAGTGATGTCACGCGCTATGCCGACCAGTCCGATGATCTCGTTCTGCTCGTTACGCAACGGCACCTTTGTTGAGGTGAGCCACCGTGTTGCGCCCGAAGGATCGAGCACGAGCTCCTCTTCGTCTATCATTGGCTGCCCGCTGTCGAGGACAGCCTTCTCAACAGCTCGAAACGCTTGGGCGACTTCGGGAGCGTGAAGGTCAAAGTCCGTCAAACCAACAATGTCACTGGCCTTCGCGAGGTCGTTGTCGATGGCCAGGGCTTTGTTGGCAACCAGGAAACAACTGTTGCTGTCCTTGACCCAAAGGTAGTCAGGAAGCCAATCAATCAAAGTCTGCAGCGAAAGGCGCTCGTGCGCTACCACCCGGCTCGCTTCAACTGCGGTTATATCCTCATGGGTCGCGACCCAACCGCCATCCTGCATGGGCCGGTGGCAAACCCGAATGGTCCTGCCGTCCTCAAGCTCCGTAGACCAGACCTTTGCATCCGGAGTCAGATTGATCGAGGTGCACCACCGGATGTACTCATCGGTGGGCATCGGGCACGTTCCCACGGCCTGGCGATGTTCTAAGATGTCGCGCAAGGGCGTCCCAGGACTTAAGTGCTCTAGGGCGACTTGGTAAATCTCGGCGTATCGGTGATTGCAGAGGATGAGGCGCTGCTCATTGTCAAAGAAGCACACGCCCTGGGAGATATGGTCATGGGCAGTTCGATAGCGCAACAACTGCGCTTCGAGGTTGGCGACCCTCGACTGCAGCTCATCGACAACATTCTCGTAGGAGGCAGACGCCAGTTTGGCTAAAGCGGCCAGCTTGGTCTCGTCAGGAGCCGCCATTGCGGGCTTAACCAGGTCTTTGCGCAAGTCCGGCTCCTCTTTCCATCAGAGCAGGCCTATCAACCCGGGGCCCCGCAGCAATCCAACTTAGTGCAGGTCCATTAAGGGCGTGCTAAGTTGACTCGAGGAATTGGTACTTATGGCTCGCACTCGCATGGGCAGCCGGACACCGTGGGGGCTAAGCCCTTTGCCATTTTGAGTCAGGTGCACCCTGTCACAGCTTCGGTTCGTCTCCTCATGGCAACGACGATATAGTGCTTGGTCTCAACCGCGGCCTGCACGTGGTAGCCGACCACACTACGATGCTCTCTTCCGATTGCCATGGCGCGGGCATCGGGATCGGCAAGCGATATAACGCGGACTGGGTTGTCTGCATCCACACGATGTTCGTAACAAGCAGGCAAGTAGCTCGTTTGGTGACGGTCGGCGGCTTCGACGAATGAGGCACCTCAAAAGCAGTGCCAGACCAGAGCGGGGTCAGATTTTCACGAGGCCCCGCCTCTATTTGGACGTGAATAGATCGACAGCCGACGCTTGAAGACTAGACCACACCGGTTTTCGCTGGACGGCGCTTGCGCGTCATAGTTTTGCGCTTGCCGAACATCACTTGTTCCGGGTGCGCCACTGCGCCTGAAAGCTGCCCCGAAGGCCAACCGCGTCTGGTCGGAGAGCTGAGTGGGACTGAGAATGGCAACAGTTTGATCTGGTCATGGAAAGACAGGGTAATCCAATTCGAAAGGCGATCGAATGCGCTGTATTCCGGAGCCGGACCACGGCAGTGACTCTAGGTGTAACGTACCGGCCTCTCCGTAAAGCTACGGCTCACCGAAAGCCCATCGCACCGCAGTCAAATCTGCCCGACAAGGGACTGTTCTTCGAAGGATCGGACGCACAAAGGGGAGTGGACTCCAAGCTTCATGTCGTCTCACACTCCCCTAGGTAAGCGCTTCCGTCTCGGACAGCAACCACTCGGCTACGGTTTTGACAGCCGCAGTAGTTTCGCACTCGCGTGTCAGTAGATGGTGACGAAAGCCCTGGATCGAACGGTCCGACGGCTGAGCTAATTGGCCAGACGCAAGCTCGTCCTTGACGAGCGCAAGACTCACCAGGGCCACGCCCTGACCCGCGACAGCGGCCTGAATGGCGTGACTCTCGTCCGAGTAGCACAACTGCGGCGGCTCCTCTGGTTCCGTCATTCCGACCGCAGCGAACCAACGCGCCCAGGTCGGGTTCCTCGCCTGTCTCCGGCGCCATTGAAATTCGATAAGGGGGCGTTGCACGAGATCGGCCACACTCTCGACCTTCAACATTGGGTGGGAGACCGGCGCGAAGTAGTCCGCGAACATGGGAACGACTTCGAAGCCGAGGTAGGGTCCGTCACCGTAGCGGATCGCAATGTCAACATTCGCTTCATCAAAATCGACCACATCGTCGGTTGCAAGAAGCTGCAGATCGATGTGCGGGTGTAGCGTACGTAGAGCGGTCACATGCGGGACAAGCCAGCGGGCCGTGAACGCCATAGTAGCAGAGATCGTCACCTGGGCGCGGCTACGTCGCTGGGTGAGCCTCTCCACCGCTGCCGCAAAGGCGTCGAACCCGTCGCGCAGCACCAGATATAGCTGCGCGCCCGGGTCGGTCAGCACTACCTTGCGAGTACGCCGCTCAAATAGGGTTAGGTCAGCATACTCCTCGAGCGCGCGGATCTGATGGCTGATCGCCGTAGGCGTGACTGCAAGTTCGTCCGCGGCTTGCTTGAAGCTGCCGTGCCGGGCGGCTGCCTCGAACGCACGAAGCGCGGTAAGCGGCGGAAGGCGTCGAAACATTGGTGAACAAATCTCATCTATCGGGTGACGAATGGGAGTTTGTCATCACGGAGCGTAAGGCCTATTCCCCATCCATGTACCGGCTGTCGGTAAGTTACTCACCGTAGCTCAAGCCAAGGAGCAAGACAATGAACCTGGAGCGTCTGGTCACCACTCCCGATAATTATGAGCCCTACCTGATCTCGCAGGGAATCAGGTTCGGTGACCTGCTTTTCATCTCGGGCCAGACGGGTGCCGGTGAAGATGGCAAGATCGTCGAAGGCGGCTTCCTCGCACAGGGCAAGCAGGCTTTTGCCAATCTTCGCCGTGCGCTCGAGGCCGGTGGATCAAGCCTCGACGCCCTGATCAAGGTGACAATCTTCGTTACCGACATGGGGTACTTCAGGGAGGTGGTCGAACTCCGCCGCGAGTTCTTGTCCGAACCGTATCCGGCTGACACGATCGCCGAAGTGAAAGCTCTGTATGATCCCCAGGTCATGATCGAAATCGAGGGGATCGCCGCGGTTCGCAATGGCTCTGTAAGTGGCGGAGAGCGGCGGAGCATTACTGAACGCAACTCTTCTATCGGATAATAATTTGTAGTCTGCAACGAGGAGAAAAAGGGCGATCATGCATGCACCAACCGCGCCAGTGGTGCGTTCTTCTTCAACGTCGTCCAGGGACGGTTCGAGGACGTGCCGCCGCAAGTCCCGCGCCTTCTTCCAAATCCCATTACGGCGGCAGCGAGGGACTTCTCCGCGTCGAAACTCGACTCCCAAGCCAGCCGGGTATACGGTGTCGTATAGGTGGACTGCTTACCGGCGGGCGGGTTCGCAACATTGAACCTGCGGGCGCACTTGCCCTGTCGCGTCCTTCCAAAATGAATTGAGATCTTAATTGATAAAGTGGGCTGGCTGGCTTATACTGTTGTACGGAGCTGCGCACACCTTGGGAGCGCTTACCATTCTAGGCGCCGGAGCTCATGCTGCCGCGTGGTTTAGCGGTCAGTTGTGGGATGACGACCTCAGCAACATGAGCGCTGCCAGCGCGGCCCTTTGGCTTAGTGTCTTAAGTTTTGGGCCAATGCTCGTACTGATCGGCGGGATGGTGTTGTGGATGGATCGGAGCGGCGTAGTTCCCCCTACGTTTGTCCCTTACGCGTTATTACTCTTCAACCTCATCGACGCAACGACGTTGCTGTACACACCGTGGCCCATAGTGACTATTGCCACCATTTTGCTACTTATTGGCATCCGAAGGGCCAAGGGGATAAACGACGCAGCGTGAACAATGAGCTCTAAGGCCTCGTCGCTAAGCTGGTGACCGAAACAATATTTATGCTCTGACGAGATCGGCATCGATCACAGTAGCGCTTCAGAGCGCAGTGTGGCCCCGGCATGAGATCTAGGTGAAGCATCCACGAGCATGGTGCAGTCGCCACGACGCATCGAGTGAACTTGTGAGGAGATCTTGGCTGGAAAGAAGCGACCCTGCTGTGGGGTAGCTGCATTCACCGTACCGACAAGGCGCCAAGTCTCTGGCAACAAGCAGTCCTAAACGATAGGAAGGGAAGGAATGGCTCATCGCTCACGCTTATTCCTGCGACAAGTGACGTATTGCGAAGTTTCATCGGCTAAAGTGAAGGGCTGATCGGGTGGTGGCCCAAGTAGCCGTGAAACCGGCAAGACATGTCGAGCTTGATCTCTTCAAAAGTGTGCTCGTTACAGGCATGGTCAGCGCGCATGTGGTCCAGCTGATCAGTGCCGACCTGCCATCTTGGACCCTGATCTGGGCAGACTATATCAACCTTATTACTTTCACCGGTTTTCTTTTCGCTTTTGGCTTGGGAGTCGGCTTTTCGTCTTCTAAGGGCAACAATGGGCCCAGCTTGTCCTTGCTCTGGCGAGCTCTTCTACTGCTCCTCGCGACTTATCTGTCATCCATCGCCTTTCTGGTTTGGGTAGACGGCAGGCCGCTTCGCTTGGCGCTCTTAATGGACGTGTTCACCCTAAAGCGACTCTTTGGCTGGAGCGAGTTTCTCGCTAGCTTTGCCGTGCTCTATGCCTTGCTTGCGGTTGGCAGGCCCTTGTTTGTTTGGTTGGCCAGCCATAGGTGGAGCTTGGCGGCAGTACTCATGGGTAGCGCCCTTAGCACCTTAATCGTCAACAACGATAACATCCCAGCGTTGGCGACCCTTGTTGGCACGGAGAGGTTCGCAAGCTTTCCGCTGCTGCCTTATGCTGGCTGGTTCTTTGTCGGGATCGCCTTGGGCCAGCAGGGTGGTAGCATCCGGCTTTGGCATGGCCTGGTCTCGCTTGCATTAACCGGGGCATACTTTTGTTTCTTCTGGGTCACGGGGGAAGGACCGGAGCGCTTCCCGCCCGCTGTTCTCTGGATCGCCGGAGCCGCGCTGCCATTGATCGTATATTTGGCTGTGCTGGGTTTGATTGCCTCCCGCAAGCAAGTGCACACTTGGCTGCTCCTACCGGGACGGCACCCATTGAGCCTGTTGCTCTTCTCGAACCTAATGATCTTTTACGTGCGCTGGGCATACCAGTTCCCAGTGACCAACACTGCTTTTTGGTTTGCGGCTACGTTGGTCTTGGTTGGTATGCCCACAATCGCCTGGGCCATGTTAGAGCGAGCCGGAAGGTGATTTGCGGTCCGTGTTGCTCCCTGACTGCATGACCGATGTAGGGCTCAAGGACGACCGTTGGGGCCGAACGAAGGTGGCTGCTAAGGAAGGAGCGCTCTTCCTTCAACAAGTAGCACGCGATGCGGTGGCGCGACTCATCGGCGTTCGTTTGCAACCCTGAGGCTCAACAGCGTAGCACGGGTGAGCATGCGACTGAAGCGACCCCTCAGCGGCCTACCAGCAATAATGAGCACTGCGAGGTCCACCCGCACTCCGGGCTCGAGTTCCGCTTACTATGCAAGTTCTTGCGCCTCAGTGCAGGCCAGCGGCCGGCGGTCCGGGGTATCGCCCCGATATTGCCCGTAAATCAACACGACGCTTGGACACTGTGCGTTGCTGCGCGGGTGCATAAACATAGTTTCGGTCTTTTGGTTGTTGTATGTCGGGTTTACAGGTCCTCCATCGTCTTCCCGGACGACCTTTGCAAACTGCCAGATCAACCATGCTGAGCGACGTCGCCAACGACAACAAACAATTCGAGCTTCGGACCGACCTCGTCTATGGCGCTCAAGCCATAATGTGTTGTCTATCGACCGGTACAGTCGGCGCATCGTTCTGGTTTCAAAGGGCGAGGGCTACGACGTGCGTTACGGAGAATCCAGCGGAGGTCATGTCGTTCCATCAACCGCCATCGAAGCTTCAATCGCAATGTTCTTGCATCATTATTGAACGCCGAACTAGAAAGCTTACCCGATGACCCTGGGAAAATCGAAATATAACAAAACTTCTTTCCCTGGCTCTCTTGAATGGGCAGTTGAGCCCTTGGTTTCGGTCTGGGTGGTTTCTTTGACGGCATCCTTCTTCACCAGGTTTTGCAATGGCACCATCTGCTGAGCGGTCCGGAGTCCGCCCGATATGATATTCGCCTCCTGATCATAACGGACGGGCTGTTCCACGTCCTCATGTACGTGGTAACAGCCCTAGGTTTATGGTTGCTTTGGCGTTCTAGGACTGGGATGCCGAGGCCGGGAGCCGATCGACTCCTTTTTGCAGATGCACTTTTCGGGTTAGCGCTATGGCATCCTAGACAGTGTACTCTCTCACTGGATCCTCGGCATCCACCGAGTTCGTATGGACGTCGATAATCCTCTGTTCTGGGGTGTTCTGTGGCTTCTAACCTTCGGTGTGGCGCCGCTGTTGATCAGCTGGCTGATACGACGCCGGAGTATATCCCCCTACGCTTGTTCATTAGCAACGCCATGAAAGCCGTATCCGATGTGCGCAAAGCATAGTCCTCTGAATTGGGACGACGTGCGGGTGTTCCTGGCAGTGGCTCGCCATGGGCAGATACTCGGAGCAGCCCGTACCCTCCGTTTGAACGATGCTACAGGGGCCCGACGGGTCACTGCGCTTGAGACCGTGCTCGGCGTGAACCTGTTCGCGCGCAAAACCAATGGATCGGAGCTCACGGGGGAAGGGGAGCGCTTCCTGGTACATGCCGAACAAATGGAGAGCATGTTGCTGACAGCGCGAGAAGAAACGGGTGAGCGGGATGATGTCGTCGGGACAGTTCGGATTGGTGAACTAGACGGTTTTGGTGCCGCCTTCCTTGCGCCACGTCTCGGTATGTTGGCAGACCGGTTTCCCCGGCTCAATTTAGAACTGGTGCCAGTACCCGTGCCTTCTCCCTGTCACGGCGCGAGGCCGACGTGGCGGTGACACTGGAACGTCCAAAGGAGGGGCGCTTAGTTGCAAGGAAACTCACCGATTATCGGCTAGGCCTTTACGCATCCAAGGCTTATCTTGAGCGACATGGTGCACCCGTCACCTTGGAAGATCGTCGCGATCACCGTCTAGTTGGGTACGTTGATAATCTGCTGTATACCTCGTCGCTACGGTATACCGAAGACTTCCTAAAAGGCTGGACGTCGGCGATCGCTGTCTCATCCGCTATAGGCCAGACAGAGGCCGTCAATTCAGGAGCGGGTATCGGTATCTTACACAGGTTCATGGTGAAGAACCGTACCGACCTTGTGCCAGTTCTTCCCGACCACAGCTTTACCCGGAGCTATTGGCTGTTCATTCACAAGGCATTGCAGAATATGAGGAGGGTAACGGTGGTCTCGGACTTCATATCCGCTATGGTCGCAGGGCAGAGAAGTTTCTTCATTGAACCACAACCTGCAAACCGCGGCTCAACTTGAGCGGAAGGCAACCCTGATGTGTTCGGCCGGATGATGCAGAGGCATTTCAACAGCATTGGACGGTGAGCTGTTGGAGCTCTATTTGAGTTCAACATGTCCCTTTACAACGGCTTGCGACAACAAAATACAGCGTTGACGAAGTTGCGGGGGTCCTTATGGGTCTGCGCCAATCTGCAACGCTTCTGGAGCAACTCGCATCTTCCTTCGTTGTGCAACCAACTGGCGATTGCAACGTGAACTTCAAGGCTAGAAATGAAAAACTCAGAGGCAAGCACCGACAGTAACCTAGCTGAGGAGCGGCGAAGCCTTCCGTATGAGCTTGCGGAGGTGTTTGCCACCTTTCCTCAAGTCGAGGGTGTTGCCTTAGGAGGATCAACGGCAACCAGTCGTGCCGATGCTGAATCCGATCTCGATCTCTATATCTACTCCTTAGAGCCAGTTCCTTTATCCTTTCGCTCTGACCTGGCCAGTCAAAGAGCTACCCGATACGAAGTCGGAAATAGTTTTTTCGAGTTTGGTGACGAGTGGGATGAGAAGGACACTGGTATCCACGTCGACGTTATGTACAGGGATTTCACCGGTACTGAATCTCAGTTGGATCGGGTGCTGGTCCAGCACGAGGCATCTATCGGCTACACCACTTGCATCTGGCATAATGTTCTGACTTGCCAAACCTTGTTTGACCGGTCTGGAAAGCTGACAGCGCTAAAGGATGCGGCCAGTCGTCAGTATCCGGATCAACTGGCCAGAGCTATTGTCGCCAAAAACTTCCCGCTGCTGCGAGATGCGTTTGGTGCATTTGGTGGACAAATAATCAAGGCAGCTCAGCGAGATGATATCGTGTCAATGAACCACAGAACGGCTGCTTTCCTCGGCAGCTATTTCGATGTCTTATTCGCGGCAAATCATCAACCACATCCTGGCGAGAAGCGACTTTTTCCTACGGCGATCTCCTTGCCGAAAGTGCCAGTAAACATGCAAGGTGATGTAGAAGACTTGCTTGCAGCGACGTCAAAAGTGCAGCTCCTCAGCACAATCGATTCTTTAGCGGATAATCTGAACGAAGTGTTGGTTCAGCAGGGACTTGCTTTGAGGCCTTTCGGCTCAGGGACTGCTCCAGCACAATCAGCCTAAGATACGTCAGCTGGTATTCTCGACTGTTTCAGAGCAAATGAGGTATCAGCGGCCGCCTCCGTTCTTTGATATTGATGGGTCTAACAATATAGCTCTATGACTGAAATTCGAAGGCGCCCGATCGTTGAAGAGCCGCGCTTATGTATTTGAAGGCTCTATGCTCTCCACCGCACGCTCCATGATTGCAACTTCGGTTTTCGTTTTTTCGTAAGCACCAGCCTGGCGACGTACAACGACAAACCCGTCTTGGGCCAAGTCGGAAGCGAGAGTCTTGAGGGGGCGTTCGTCTTCAACAATTAAAGCTCGACCTGAGCGAAATGCGATCTTGTATTGGTTCATATATGTGCCTCGATGTGCAATGAGCAAGTGACATATCGAGTCTGAATTTCGCTACGTTTCTGCTCAAAGAAAAGCGCCCGCCTTGACTCGAAACAAGGGGGCGCAGAATGCATGGAATGAAGGTCCGGAAGGTTGAATACGTCGAATAGGCAAGATTGGCAATCATCTGTTTGTTGAGTATGCGGAGTGCAAAGTTAGCGCCAAGCCCTGGGACACTGTGTGAGTTCTTGGCACCTGCTTAAAAGCTCTTATCGAGGTCTGCAATGCCCGAGATCTCAGCTTTTACAATGTAGCAAGCAAAACTTTGAGGACGGATGCATGTTCTACCCTCATTGTACTACGGTAGGGAACTGCGGTTAACTCCGCGCGGATCTATTCGGAGTGAAGACAACTTATGGCGGTATTGTCGGAGTTGCTTGCAGAGGCGGATGTCACCTTCTGCGTTGATACGAATATTCTGATCGAGGTCAAACCACCGGGTGATTTGCCGTGGAGAGAGCATCCGCCATCAGCCTATAGTGTAAGGATCATTGTTCCAGCCATGATGCGTTAGGAGATGGATGCCCACAAGCGGAGTGCACGGTGACTGAGAAAAAGGGCGACCGACTTTGCCTGGTTGGTCGCTCGCCTTGAGCGCAAGCGATATCTGCCGCTTGTATTGCGGGATCGAGATCCTTGGGTGACCACCATCCGCTACGAATAGCCGCTATGGCCAATCAGGAGACAGAGTTGAGCCAACATCAAGCACTGGCACTCTGGGCCGCCTCATGTGCGGAACGCGTCCTCGACTTGTTCGAGGCAGAAAATTTGGGAGATGATCGTCCCCGGCAGGCGATCGAAGCCGTTATGAAGTGGCAGCGTGGCGAGCTAGGAGTTAATGAGGCAAGGAGGCTAGCGTTTGCTTCACATGCTGCTGCTAGGCAGGCGGTAGGTGCGGCAGCAGTGGCTGCGGCAAGGGCTGCAGGCCACGCGGCAGCGACAGTCCATGTTCCTACCCATGCTCCTCATGCAGCCAGCTATGCTCGGGCGGCGAAGCACGCCGTTGGCCAAGATGCTGAGGGTGAACGCCGATGGCAAGTCGAGGAACATACGAAGCTGATTGGGGAAACCACCGCTGCTGACGACCAGTAGCTTTTACATAGAAGCCGTGGTTTCGCTCGTGTTTCGCCTGCCTGCAGACCACCAGCAGTAGGCCTCCTTCGCTTCCTACAAGGTTTGTCTGAGATCGACTAGCTCGCGGGATACAATTTTCAGCACCCCTCAGGAGATAAATGCCTTCGGGAGCATGGAGCAACTAGCAGCTTTACCGGACGTTGGCTGTCGCTGCGGCGGCCACGAAGATGCGCCGCGCGGCAGGAAAGGTCCCGAGTTGGCGCAGGTCGGGACCTTTTCCTTTTTTGGACAGCTTGTCGTCGCTTAGATCCCGATCACGACAGTTGATGTCATAGTGGGAGTTCTCAGATCTAGTGGCTTAGAAGATCTTACCTGAACTTGGGAGGCTTATGCGTGTCTATGTAGGTAGGACGCAGGGACGCCCTATCCTTCGCTACTCCATTCAGCGACGTCTTATGGCGTGCCAAGCAGCCCAACAGACTCCTTTTTAGGAACTTCGCCTCAGATCATTGTCATGAAATTTGTGCTGATCGCAGGTAGTTTGTTACGCATTGCGGCGCAGGTTTCCGCAAGTTTTAAGCTGACGCATGTCCAAATCCTCAGTGCGAGCTTTTGCAGCTGCCTTTCTGTTTTCTTCAGAGATGAGTAGAGGTAATCGGCACTCCGGTCAAACCTGAGTCATGACCAATCCGGCCGTAAGAAGGCATGGTGAGAAGTACTGGATATTCATATTTGTGAGGCTAGCGGTGAGGGCACTTGGCTATAAGACTATTGAGGATCGCTGTGCACTGATCGAGCAGCTCGCCGCACCGATTAAGTACGCTCGCGTACATAAGCTTGTTACCCGAGTTGAAGCGTTATTTCCTCTCACAGCAGAGGAGCTGGAGCAGGTCACGAAAATCGGGGAGAACACGAAGCGGTGGGAACCAGCGCGCATTTCCTTCTACCGTCTTGTATTGGAAACAGCAGAGAAGGCACCGGATCCAAAAATCCGTAAACGTCTTATTACATTGCTCAAGCGGGTACGTAAGGACCTTGTTGCCCGACTATCTAAAAGCAACAACTATCCTACTGCTCGCATGTACATTGATGCTCTTCGAAGTTTTCAAGAGCTGACAACGCGAGAAGCAGAACAAATCGTCGCAACACTAGCTGAAAGCCCGCGACTTGCTGACATGAGGCTAGAAGCCCGTCAGTTCGTATTCTTCCGCGACTTGCTCGCTACGCAAGGCGTCCTGCTTGATTCAACCAGGCTAGATCAGCTCGTCCATCTCCTAAAGACTGCAGTTGAACAGGATCCATCATTGCAGCAGCTTTAACTCCTTTTTCTGAACTGCTTTCCCAAGCTTCCGGCTTGGACATGCTATTGGAAGTTCGCCCTGCGGCAGAAATGACAGTGGTGTTTACGTATCCGATCAAGGACATCGAAGCGGAGCGCAACGACGAGAGCCATTCGGGCGAATGGATGGACTCAACAGACAGCTTGGAAGCTGTGCTGACATCGGTTTCTGACACATGCAAGGTTGTTGAGCTACGTGGCCGGCCGCAATGCTTTTAACTGACGCGTGACAGACCTGCTTAAACGCATGCAGGGCAGGGGGTTCGCAGTGACATTCGGTTCAAGCAGAACTGCGAATAGTTCAGGATCTGACGCCGTAGCCACCTCAGGTCGCAAACCATGTAATCGGCCAATGCGTGATCAACCTGTCCCCTTCAATTTTTTTCCAGCATCGAGCACCGTTTCCACCCTCTCCCACCTCCTAGTTAGGTGCAGATGCAATGATGCTCTGCTTCTGGAGAAAAAGTGTATGCTCTACCGCAAGAACATTTACCGGTTTGAGCAATGGGGCCGAGTTGTCGTCGGTCTCTTTGCCGCTATAATGGGGCTCTATCTTGCGCCTGGCCAGCTTATAGGCTACGGCGTTGCTGCAGCGGGTATTGGTCTTGCCATTACCGGCATTCTAGGTTGGTGCCCTGCCTGCGCACTAATTGGGCGTCGATTGAAGAGTTAGCCTTGAACAATGGCCGCGTGACCGCTTCTACAAAAGAATTGATCGTGGCAGCGCAAGCTGGCGATCACGCGGCCATAATCTCTTTAATGGATATCACGCATGGCGATATTAGACGTTATGCTCGCCGCGCCTGTCGTATTGAAGACGTTGATGACGCAGTGCAGGAGACGCTCACCACCATTTGGACGCATATCCGAAGCTTGCGGACGGCGGCTGCCTTTGCGGGGTGGTTGTTTATCATCGTGTCACGGGAGTGCTACCGCCTTTCGCGCAGGCATTTGTGGTTTTGGTCACCGTTATCGCAGGTGGAAAACAAGGTAGATCCGTGGCAACGCCCTGAAGCAGAATTGCGCTATGACCTTGGCATGGCAATAAAGCACTTACCGCCGCATTATCGTACAATCTTGATGAAGCGCGATGTGGAAGGTCTAGCCGTGAACGAGATCGCTAAAGAAGAGGGTCTGACCCGCGAGGCCGTGAAGGCTCGCCTGCGTCGGGCGAGGCTCTTGATCCGCAAATATTTGGCGGGCGAAAAATTTGGCGAGGACGGCCTAGTCTAGGGTCCTTTGCTTGACACGCCGGATCGATACCATGTTCTTTTCGATTGCTCAGCTTAGGGCAGTTGATGACCTCCGCCGCCAGCAGGTCTACCGCAGCGGCAGCGAAGTGCAACAACGACGCCGTCATGCGTGCGGCCAGGCCGAAGCGAAGTATACTTGGGAGGGGTCAGGCGGTTCTGCTGCATGATCCTGAGGACACGCTTGGTGTTGACCGTTGACCTGCCTTTCTTGCGCCGCTGCCGGTTCAACAATGCCGTAATGCGGCGATAACCGTAGGTGGGACGCTGATCGATGATCGGACGCAGTTCGGCAAGAAGAGCAACGTCATCGGGCTTGCGATAAGGTCCGCGAGGCTTGTATGGCTAGCTGGCACGCTCGATCAGGTTGGATCTGGAGACGCCCAATGTTCTTGCTACGGCGCTCAGTGCGTATCGTCCTCGGGATTTCTCCACGACAGCGACGGCGAGATCCAGAGCTTGCTTGAGGATATCTGCCTCCATGGTCTTCTTGCCCAGCATGCGCTCGAGGTCACGCACGCGCTTCTCCAGTGGCGAACCTGGGATGCGCCCACAACGTTCTCATCGGCCCGAACGGCTGCGTGGCCGCCCTCGAGCATGCGGAGCTTCCAGGCAAAGAGTTGAAAAGGGGAAATACCAGCTCGCCGTGCCAAGGAGGAAACGCTCATGCCCGGCTGCATGGCTTCCTCTACCAGCCGCACCTTCTCAGCCACGGACCAGCGTCGGCGGCGCTGCACGGAAGTGATGACTTCGACCCGTCGAAACGGCTCGTCGGAACTCTTGGACTTGAGGCGTTACTCATAGGCGCATGCCTATGGCTTATCGGCTATGCCGCCTGTCCGATCAGAATGGGGTGCGCTCCATTAATCTCAGAACGGATCAGGAACATACCTATTGCTTCGATTGTGTGGAATTGCAAGCTTGGATGTCGGTATGATGTCAACTAAACCGCCATCCGCTATGAATAGCCTTCTTACCAAAGGAACAAATGCAGGAAGTTCGACAAACTACTAAGCAGCGATTTGAAACGACCGCTCTTGTTCTTTTGGCGGCAGGTCAATCCAGCCGTTTTGAGGATGGAGACAAGTTGCTGGCACCATTATGGGGTCGTCCCTTGATTGCTTATAGTGCCGGCCTCCTCAATAAAGTAGCCGTGGCGGCTCGAGTTGCCGTGGTCGGTCCAGGGCACCTGAAAAGGACGAGCCTTCTGCAAGCTGCTGGTTGGCTTGTTCTGGTCAATGATCAAGCAAATACCGGTATGGCATCATCGTTGGCAACTGGAGTGCGTGAAGTCGCAAGCATCGAAGGTGTGGAGGCAGCACTAATAATGCTAGCCGATATGCCGAACGTTCCGGATAGTCATCTGATCGAGTTGCATGACGCGCTTACTCCAAACAGGCTGGCGGTGATGTCTCAAGTGGGGCATGCGCTGCAGCCGCCGGCTATATTTAGAAGAACTTTGTTCGATCAGCTTAGCCGTGTTGTGGGTGATAAAGGGGCCAGACAGCTTTTTGAATCGTTGGATTGCAAAGGCAGCGTAAGCTTGGACCCGAGTTTTGGAACTGACGTAGACACTAATGCTGATCTTTCTAAGCTAGAGTTTCAACTTACATCTGGAAAATAAATGTCGAACCCTTCGCGTCGTTGATGCTTCTTACGCCTAGCTAAGCTCTAATAAAAAAATTGTCGTGTTCACTGAAGTACACGTTCTAGGTTGCGCCTTATTAATCAATCCGATCGTCACCACAAATGCCTGGATGAAGATGCACCGGGAGTGCCGGTTCATTGCGAACCCGAGCTTGTTGGTTCTCCAACCTCGAATTGCATCTAATGAACAACTTGAGGCCCGAAGCTCAGATTATTCTTCTGTGACGTTAAATCCACTCCGATGAGTGAGGATTGGCATGGCATCGTTTGGCCACGGTGAAAGCAAGGATTGACTGCGAATATACTGACGTGGCGAGCATCCCATCACCCGTTTGAAAGCTGTGCTGAAAGCAGCTTCAGACTCGTATCCTAGTGAAGGCGCAATAGAGGAGATCGGATCTCTGGAGTTCTCCAGTCTATCACCCGCCAAGAGCATCCGCCAGTTTGTCAAATATTCCATTGGAGATATCCCAACTGCCTGCTTGAACTTGAGGGCAAAGGTCGACCGAGACATGCCAGCATGTTTAGCGAGTTCCACCAAAGTCCAGCGCCGCGACGGATCGTCGTGCATGGCTGTCATCGCAGCACTCATCTGCTTATCTGCAAGTGCGAAAATCCACCCCACGCTAGTTTCCGAGACTTCAGACATATGCAGCCGAAGGGCTTGAACAAGCATCATGTGTGCAAGGTGTTGAACAATAAGAAAGCCACCGGGTTGTGGCGAGCGCAACTCTTGGATTATCTGCTCAACAGACCATCGTAACACTGCTTGGTTCGTTTGTTCCCGTATGTGAACTATGGGCGGCAGCATCCGCAGAAGTATGGCGGCGTGACTGCCGGTTAAAGCGAACTGATTGCTGACAACAGAGAAGTCGCCGCCTCCATTGTAAGTAGCAATACCTCCAGCACGCGCCGGGGTAAAAATCGTGGTGGCATCGACAGCCGGCGCATTCAGATCGCTAGCCAGGCAAAATGGCCTACCTTTCGGCAGCAGGAAGCAATCCCCTGTCCGAAGCTGCACGGGTTCAGGAACGCCTTCAACAGATAGCCAGCATTGCCCAGACACGATAGCACCGCTCTTGATGCCTTCATGTTTATCTCCAAACTGCACAGCCCAAGTGCCACCCGCTTCAAACACAGCGGCGAGATAATTCATTGGCTTCAGGAGTGATAGAACGTTTGAGAGCGGATCCATTGGCTCTTCCGGACGATCGCAAAGGTTTCGGAGACGCTACAGTATAGCTCGACTGAACCTAGTTGGCTAACTTTTCTAAGCCGCAAATGCTTCGAGAAGGAACTGAGCGACGGTTTCGGATCCGGGCTGTGGAGAATGCTCACTGTGTCTCGCTGCGCTACCTAATGGCCGGCGCTTGGCGCGGGGGCGGTTCTAAACTGCATCATAGTTAAGGAGAGCGTCATGCAAAACGCGCTTGCCTGCGGTACCGGTCCCGCAGGAACTACCACCGTCTCAGAGTTGCTTCAAACGCAAGCTAGCGCGAATGCTGATCCAGGCATGCGTCACGTACCTGCTCGAGACATACCTTTACCCAATGGCGTCACCAGCGCGGCACGTGCTCTCATCAGCGCTCCCTACTCGCCACTCTGGAATGCTTACGGCTCAACCAAGGAAGGCTGGCGTAAGATCGTGGCAGGCTCTGTAGCGGCAGCTGAGCCGTTGCTCGCGGATCTACGGCAATCTTTAGAAGTCGAGGTGGAGACCGTCACTTTAGGTGGGGTGCAGTGCTTTGTACTAACCCCGACTACGGTTCCAGAGGCGCACCGCGACCAGGTTGTATTGAGTCTCCATGGGGGTGGCTATGTTTATGGCCCCGGGCTTTCAGGTACAACTGAGGCTACGCTGCTCGCCGCCTTTGCCGGCTACCGAGTTATATCAGTCAATTACCGCATGCCTCCTGACGCCCCGTACCCTGCAGCGTTGGATGACGCGGAATCTGCGTACCGCGCGTTGATTGCAGACGTGGATCCCTCGCGACTGGCAGTTTTTGGCTCGTCAGCGGGGGGCGGGTTAGCTTTCGCCCTAATGTTGCGCCTAAAAGCAGTGGGCGTAGCCCTCCCGAGAGTACTTGCGGCAAACTCGCCTTGGGCTGATCTGACCGGGAGTGGCGACAGTCACCGTACCAACGAATGGCTGGACAACGTTATCGTTAGCTATGCTGGTTACTTGGGCCGTGCGGCACAGCTTTATGCTGGAGATCACGATTTAGCTGAGCCGGAAGTTTCGCCGGTGTTTGGCGACTTGACTGGTCTGCCGCCTACGATCCTTCTTTCGGGCACTCGCGACCTTCTCCTCAGTGATGCTGTCCGCCTCCAGCGCAAGCTTAGGCAGGCTGCCGTACGAGCTGACCTACAGGTCTTTGAAGGACTGTCGCATTCGCAGTTCCTCTTTGATCCTACCGGACCCGAAACACGCGAGCTTTTTGGAGAGGTCGCCAGCTTCTTCCAAGTTCATTTAAACGACTGATTGGGTCGATCGGTAAGCCAATGCAGGATGTCAGCGTCCGTTGCCTGGCAGCCTACAGGCCAACCCCTTGAGCCAGCTTCCAACGTGCGAAAAGGAACTACAGATGCCTATTGATGATGATCCCCAGCCGCGTGGATTGAGCCGCCGTTCCTTCCTCTCCTCTGCGGCACTCGCTCCTATCGCAGCAAGTATGCTCGTTAATGCGCCCACTGCTGCTGAGCCGCCTCCGGCACTTCCAGCTGACACTGCGGTGCCAATGACACTGCAGGTTAACGGTCGTTCTTATACGTTTACAGCTGATCTTCGAACTACCCTTTTGGACGCTCTTCGCGAAAAGACGGGCCTAACTGGCACCAAGAAGGGCTGCGATCACGGCCAATGCGGAGCTTGCACCGTGCACGTAAATGGACGCCGTGTCTTAAGTTGCCTTACCCTGGCAGCCTCGGTGCAAGACCAGGATGTCACTACGATCGAGGGACTTTTGCAGCCTGATGGTGCCTTGCACCCAATGCAAGCAGCTTTCTTGGAACATGATGCCTTCCAATGCGGCTACTGCACGCCTGGCCAGATCATGAGCGCCGTCGCCATGGTACAGGAGGGGCACGCGGGTAGCGACGAAGAGATCCGCGAGTACATGAGTGGAAACCTATGTCGATGCGCTGCCTATCCCAATATTGTCGCAGCCGTGAAGCAGGCCAAAACGAAGATGGAGGCTTGAAGCATGCGTCCTTTTGCTTACGCGAAAAGCTCGGATGCGGCGGCCGCCATCGAAGCTGCTGCCGAGCGACCCGGAGCGTCCGACAAGCGGGCTGATGGTGCCACTGCATTTCTCGCCGGCGGCACAACGCTTGTAGACTTAATGAAACTAGATGTGATGCGACCAGCAACGCTTGTCGACATCAATGCTCTGCAGGCGAGCCACGGTAGCATTGAGGTTTCCACTCGCGGCTTACGAATCGGCGCGCTCGCCCGAATGGCGGATATCGCCGACGACACAGATGTGTTGCGCGACTATCCAGTCGTTGCGCAGAGCCTACAGTTGGCCGCCAGCGCACAGCTGCGTAACATGGCTTCGATCGGCGGCAACATCTTGCAGCGCACCCGCTGCTCGTATTTCCGAGATCCAAGCTTCTCCGCGTGTAACAAGCGCGAGCCTGGTAGCGGCTGCGCTGCACGTGAGGGTGTCAACCGCATCCATGCTGTATTAGGTGTCACGGACAAATGCATTGCCAGCTATCCCGGAGACTTTGCGCAGGCCATGATTGCGCTTGACGGGCAGGTCGAGGTGCTAGGCCCGCGGGGGGCGCGCCTCATGCCGTTCTCGGCGCTCCATTTGCAACAGGCCGACACCCCTGAGATTGAAACCACGTTGTCACCGGGCGAGTTGGTGACTGCCCTCACGATCCCGTCGGGCCCACACACGCGACGCTCGGCCTACGTCAAGGTACGCGACCGTCAATCCTACGCATTTGCAATCGCCTCGGCAGCTGTGGCGCTCGACCTTGCGCCAGACGGCACGGTGCGCGACGTGCGCATAGGCCTAGGCGGAATTCATTATGCGCCTTACCGAGCAACGGCCGCAGAAGATGTCCTAAGGGGCACCCGGCTCAGCGAAGAGGATGCAGAAGCGGCAGCGGAAGCGGCTTTGCAAGGCGCCATCACTCACGGCCACAACGACTACAAGCCCGAGCTGGCGCGCCGCACCCTTGTGCGCGCCCTCTTGCAAGTACGCGATATGGAGATTCCATCATGAGCACCGCCACCGATCCCAACCCCGCGACCGTACCTGGCGGTATTGGTGCCGCGGTGCAAAGAAAAGACGGCCCACTCAAGGTCACAGGACGCGCCCTATATGCGTCCGACGTGGCGGCGGGTAATCCGGCGTATGCATACTTTCATACGAGCGCCATTGCGCTTGGAAAGGTTGTGTCCATCGACGAGCGTGACGCTCGTTCTCAGCCTGGCGTTCTAGACATCCTCACTTGGAAGAATGCAGCGGGTGAGTTCAACGCGCTCGGCATCCTCAGCCAGGGCGGAATTGCCAGCACCTCTATGATGCCGTTGCAGTCGCCCGAAATCCGCCATGAAGGCGAAATCATAGCCGTTGTCCTAGCAGAGAGCTACGAAGCGGCGCGGGACGCGTCAAATCGGCTGATCGTTACCTACGAGGAGCGGTCCCCTACGGCGACGTTCGGTGACGAAGGGCTAGTAGCTAAGGATGCCACGGAGGGAACTCCGTGGTTTGTACATCCTGCCGTCGGCGATGCAGAGGCTGCCTTTGCCGCTGCTTCGGTTAAAATCGACCAGCGCTACGCCACGCCGATTCAGCACCATAATCCTATTGAGCTGTTTACTACTACGGCTTCTTGGGAAGGCGACAAGCTAGTGGTGCACGAGCCTAGCCAGTTCGTCGTAGGTATGCATTTGGGTATCGCCGCTCAATTGCAGCTCGATCCGGCCAAAGTTCGCCTCGTGAGTCCATATGTCGGCGGTGCCTTTGGCGCCAAAGGCAGTGTCACTCCACGTACTGCATTGGTGGCCATGGCCGCAAAACGTCTTGGACGCCCCGTCAAACTCGTTGCAACCCGGAGCCAAGGCTTCAATCTCGCTACATACCGAGCTGAAACGCGGCACCGCATACGGCTTGGCGCAACTGCCGAGGGCCGGCTCACTTCGCTTACTCATGAGGGCGAAGAGCTTACAAGTCGTCCCGATAGCTTCATGCTTGGCGGTACCGAGGGAACAGCGCGTCTTTACGCCATTCCCAACGTCGCCACGACAGTGACCGTTCAACATGCGGACCGTGATACTCCCGGTTACATGAGAGCTCCGCCCGAGGGGCCGTATATGTTTGCACTTGAAAGCGCGATGGACGAATTAGCTATCGAGCTTGAAATGGACCCTGTAGAGCTGCGCCGGATCAATGACACGCCTATCGAACTAATTGAAGGTCGTCCGTATAGTAGTCGGTCGTTGAAACAGTGCTTCGAGATGGCGAGCGCGGCGTTCGGCTGGAGCGACCGGGACCCGCGTCCAATGTCCATGATGGAAGGGGACTGGCAGATCGGCTGGGGTTGCGCGAGCGCATACTACACGGCCAAGATTGCAGCATCTTTCGCCCGAGTGACTCTTATGCCCACCGGCGCGTTGGTTGAGGTGGCTGGCCATGAGATTGGCACTGGCGCCTATACCATCTACGCCCAAGTCGCTGCCCAATCCCTCGGTCTACGCGTTGAGCAAGTGGAGGTGCAAATGGGTGACAGTCGCCTTCCCCCTGCGCCCATTGCTGCAGGCGCAAACAATGCTGCAAGCATCAGCAATGCCGTTGCAAATGTTTGCGCGTCGGTTCGAGACCGCCTCGCGGCGGCAGCGGTTGCGGACGGTGCCAGCCGCTTGAGCGGGTATGACCCTACAAGTTTAACATTGGCAGGAGGTGCCTTGCGCGGCCCTGATGGCGCAAGTGAGACCCTCGAGGAGGCACTGCCACGGGTCGGCGGTGCACTCGAGATACTTGGCGGATTTGAACCGCGGGAAGGCGCGCCTGGCGCATTGGCCGCTCTACGCCGAGGACAAGTAGGCCTGGCGGGCGGCTTCGGCGATCGGGAGACAGTGAAAGCGTCATTCGGCGCCGAGTTTGTTGAGGTGCGCGTACACCGCCGTACTCGCGAGGTGAGAGTTCCACGTATTGTAGGAGCGTTCGCCGCCGGGACCATCGTCAATCCAATGACTGCCAGAAGCCAGCTGATGGGCGGAATGATCTGGGGCATCAGTTCAGCGCTTCACGAAGCCACAGAAATCGATCATCGCTATGCCCGATACACCAACAACAATCTCGCCGAATACCTCATTCCGGTGAACGCAGATGTCCCCCAGGTCGAAGTGCTTTTCGTTCCTGAAGTCGATACAAAAGTAAATGCTTTAGGTATCAAGGGCGTGGGTGAGATCGGCGGCGTTGGTACAGCCGCAGCGATTTGCAACGCGATCTACCATGCTACGGGAGTGCGTATCCGCGATCTGCCGGTGAGGATTGAGCAACTCTTGGCGTGAAACCGTCGATATTCTACAATGCTCACTCAAGGTGCATTCAGAGTTGCTGAGCATCGAGCATTACTGCGCCTCATCTAGAAGCTAGGCCGTCCGCACTTGCCCCTCTGTGTCGATGAGAATTTACGGACACCCGGACCTAGACGGGCGAGAGAACGACCAAGTCGTGCAGAGCGACGGTGTCCATAGACGTGAGTGCAACATTCGACATTTAAGGAGTTGGCCAGATGGAACTCATCGACAATTTCACCCCAGCGTCACGTGCCTACTTCAAGGAGGTCAGCAGGGCACCTTTCTACTTGGAACCGACTGCCATTGATCGACCTGCCATACTCGGGGCTGCGGAATGGGCGCGAGCTGGAAAAGCGATATGTCTGGTGACGTTGGTCAATGTAGAAGGTTCTAGCGCTCGCACGGTGGGAGCACAGATGACGGTCAACGAAGATGGAGAAAGCTTAGGATATCTGACCGGCGGGTGTCTGGAACGTGAGTTTGTATTAGTGGCCCTGAAGTGCATTCGGGAGGGACGAAGCAGACTGGAGCGCTATGGAAAAGGATCAAGGTACATCGACTTGCGGTTGCCTTGTGGTTCGGGGATCGATGTGCTGTTTGATCCGTGTATCACGTTGGACGTGCTCACGGCGGCGGCTTCCAATCTCATGAACCGAGTTCCGTTCGAACTTCTGACGGAACTGGACAATGGCGTGTCGGTGGCTTTGCCGCTCCAAGCGTACACCGGAGCGAAGCAGCAGCCTCTGGTGGGTTTCAGTTTCGCCCGCCTGTTCTTGCCTACAGTGCGGGTGAACATATTTGGTGACGGCTACGCACCCCTGCAATTGGCCATGCTGCTGGATACAATTGGCATGAGTTACCGGTTCCACACCGACGACGAATTCACCGCCATGAAAGCCGAAGAGCGAGGTGTAGAGGTTTATTCCACTCAATCGCTTGAGACGAAGCATTCCGACTGCTGGACAGCAACTGCAGTTCTTTTTCATGCACATGAACGAGATGTGGCCGTGCTGCGTCGCGTACTTGGAGGACCCTGCTTTTATGTGGGTGCTGTAGGCGGCCGGATTGCCGCTGCCAATCGTGCGGAGCAGCTAAGCCTGCAAGGAGTTACGGCAGAAAACCTGGCCTTGCTAACAGCACCTGCTGGATTGGTTCGAGGCGCAAGAACTGCGTCCGAATTAGCATCTGGTATTCTGGCAGAGATTCTCGACGCTGCGCGCCGAACGGCACTCGTGAGCTGAGGGCGTACAACATGGAAGCCGAACATAAGCTTGTGGAGAAGACGGTAGCCCCGCCAGCGGGACATGGCGGCTCATCATTGGTCGACAATTTTGGTCGTCGCGTTAGCTATTTGCGTATCTCCGTTACGGACCGTTGTGATCTTCGCTGCGTCTACTGCATGGCCGAGGATATGAGCTTCTTACCTAAAAAAGACGTGCTGAGCTTTTCTGAGGTGGAAAGCATTGCTGCTGCCTTCATAGGTCGGGGCGTCAAGAAGATCCGTATCACTGGTGGGGAGCCACTCGTCAGACGGGACATCATGGAGCTGATAACCGCATTAGGTAGACATGTCGGCAATGAACTCGACGAGTTGACGCTGACCACCAATGGCACGCAGCTCGCGCGGTATGCGCAAGACTTGCATCGTGCCGGGGTGAAGCGCGTCAATGTTTCACTGGATACTCTGAACCAAGTTCGGTTTCGCCAAATCACGCGGCGCGACAGGATGACTGATGTCCTTACAGGCATTGAAGCCGCGAAAGCAGCTGGCCTTCGCATCAAAATCAATATGGTGGCAATGCGTGGCGTCAATGATGACGAGATTGAAGCCATGATGGCTTGGGCGCACGGGCATGGTTTTGCACTGACGCTTATCGAAGGTATGCCGCTTGGAGAAGTTGGTATTAACCGATCTGAAGCCTACATGCCGTTGCGAGAGTTACACGATCAGCTATCACAACGGTATACCTTCACCAGGACCGGCCAGCGAACAGGGGGCCCCGCCCGTTATGTTCACGTGGCCGAAACCGGCGGCATACTTGGGTTCATTACACCGATGAGCCACAACTTTTGCGAAGATTGCAACCGCGTTCGTTTGACAGCTACGGGGCAGCTGTTCTTGTGCCTTGGGCAAGAAGACCAGGTCAACCTTCGGGATGCCCTGCGCACAGGAGGCATGTCAGCATTGAACCAGGCTATAGAACACGCCATGTCCATCAAGCCGAAAGGTCACGATTTTGTTCTTGATCGTAAGTCTGCGACGCCAGCGGTGCTCCGCCACATGAGCGTCACTGGCGGATAGTCCCAAAACACACAGTCTGCTCCTCACCCACATCCACTGCCACCAGAAGGCTTTGCGTCAACTCTAGAGAGCCTTCTTTTCGGTCCGCAACGAGACTACAAGATCGGGAGCTTGTGCATATCGCTGAAAATAACACCAGGGAGCGGGTGCTGGGTAAGTTTTTCAAGACCTCTAGGGCCGACGTGACCACCGCCAGCATGGGCATATACTTTCATCCCTGCGGCAGCACGCCGCCCATCGGGATCAAGGTGTTGATCAAGGATTCGGTGAGGCTGGGATCGGTGACGACGTAGAGATAATTTCCCCAGCTTACGCAGCCGGTCATCATGGGGTTGCTTAGCGAGTTGTTCTGGAACGAGAACTACAGCGTCATGACCACTGGCACGGTCATCCAGATCAGGAGCACCAAAACAGCGGGCGCCACCATCACGCGTGAGAAGGTGCGAGTTTGTGCGGTCGCCGTTTGTACCCCGGTCGAGTTGCTTACTCTTGAAAGCAGTGGTGTTTTCACTCAACTAATGGTTGCTACAAGCTCGATGACAGCAGCCATACAACAGGATCGCGCACACAGAGCCACGTGTGCCAACGCCAATAAAAAGTGCTGTGGCCGAGCGCAAGGCTTCGCGCCACAGCAGTGTCCCCGGGAGCTAGGGGGATTATTTGATGTACCCAGCGCGGGTCATTTCACGCAGGGTTGCTTCCTGTGCTTGGGCCAGAGCCTGTTCAGCTGTCAACTGTCCAGCAACGGCAGCCGAGAAAAGCTGGCCGACATTGGTGCCAATACCCT
>JAESGO010000084.1_pt1 | contig 53722 bp, 48 predicted proteins | sample 9269701 | NCBI WGS metagenome assembly JAESGO01 (sample SAMN15720690, study PRJNA650881) | algae metagenome | isolation source: Hormoscilla sp. CMT-3BRIN-NPC48 and co-occurring heterotrophs from... | place: USA: Clark Mountains Wilderness, California | collected 2010-04-18 | reverse complement strand
CTAGATTACCGAAGTAGAAACAACTGCTATTCAATAGCAGTTGTTTCTACTTCAATAAAATACTCATACAGTAGAAATCAAAAAAATTTCTTCCTTCACAATGAATTAACCCTGCCCAATGGGGGGTAGTTCGGCTCTAGCGGGAATTAGGCAAAAATTTGCTTTAAAGTAGGCTCAAACCCAGTATGGGAGTGGTTTTGAGACCGATTTGGATTCTTTGTTGCTGTGACTGGGTTTGAACCTCACAGGACTTACACAGAGACACCACCTGTAGGGGCAACCACAGGGAAATTGCCCCTACAGGTGGTGTTTATTTTCATAATTTGCGTAAGTCCTGTAAATTCCTTGATTAGAGAGGAATACAGCCTTATTTTTGCAGACAACTTATTTAAGTCCCACAAGGTTTTAGGCGTTCGGTGCGTAAGTTTTGAATGCCAAATTTTTCATAAAGTGTCGCATCAGAAGGCAAATCTTAAACAGAACCAATTGTAATCGTGCGGCGGATCTCGTCAGACTTGAATCCAAAAGCCATCGGACGACGAACTTCTGGTAGCACTACCACATCATAAAGTTCTTCGACAATTCCTTCAATCCGCAACCAGTGAACTATATCTCCAGTTCGCAGATCGATGATTTGCAACCCGCAACGCGCCTCTGCATCTTTTGCTGCTAGGTTGTCATCTAAAGCTAAACCAGAAAATGTTTTATTATGTCGCGGTCTTGATAACCCTACGATGGCAAAATCATTGAGAAATGATAGTCCCCGCAGATATCCAGGGCAAAAGGTTACGGGTTCAAACTTACCACTGTTGATGTCAATCGTTCCTAAGTAACCAGTGCCAGAATTTAGTACCCACAACTGGTTTCGATACCACCGAGGCGAATGTGGCATGGAGAGTCCAGAAACTATCACTTCTTTACTTTCTACATCAATAACACAGCCTCCATTTTGCCTGCGATCGCGCCAACCATCAGCAACGTCAGTTTGACTAACCGCCGTAACGTAGGCAGGATGACCTTGTTTCATTGCCATACCATTAAGATGACAGCGATCTTCCGCAGCCAGTTTGGAAATAAACGGTGGTTGCCACAAGGGAACAAAGCTGTATTTCTCGCTGATGGTAGCTATGCAGCTAAATAGGGTACTAATAAAAATTACTTGACCACTATCATCTACGGCGATATCGTGAGTATCTATATCGCCTGTGGTGTAACCAACTTGGGGGACGTAGAGGCGATCGTACCCCTGATGAATTTGTCCTGTTTCTAAGATGTTTTCAAACCGCCACAATTGATATAGCGAACTCATGTAAAGGCGATCAGGACTGCCCCATAAACCCATACAGCGATTGAATGTGCGCTCAAAGATGGATAGTCGCCCCTCTGGTTGCAAGCCAATTAAAAATAGTTTCCCTGTTTGATAGGTGGTAAATGCCAGACTGACTCGCTGTTCTGCTAACCAGTCGGTAAACTGGCGCGAACCCATTAGTTCTAACTGTGGAGTAGATTGATTTTCCATGTATGACTTGAAAGTAAATTACCTGTTAATTCTTTGATCCAGACAGGGGTAGGTCGTCTACGGCTAAAACGCATAGCGGGTAGCAACTGACTATTTTGAATCACTTCAATCAAAGGTCGAGGAATTGTTCGATAACCTATATCATTTTCTTCATCTGGTCGCGCTGTCACCACCAATAAATTAATAACTGGCGATGATTGCACATTCGCTTTTACTGCTACAGGTTGGATCTGCTTCTGCACCATGACGCAATCAACCGCCAAAGGTCGAGGTAAATCTGGATCTTGCATCGCTTCCCAGTGCAAAGCCTGAAACTTTGGGGTTTTACCGGCAATTTCAATCTGTACCAGGCTCAGATTGTTTCTGAACTGCCGATATTCAGCATAAGCATCAATATTACTTTTAAAAACTTGCTTGAATAACCTTTGACCGTAGTTGTTGACGCTTTCCCTGGCTTGTTCCGCTTTTACTTTATCAATTAAAGGAAACATCAGCCATTCTTCAAAATACCACTCTAAGCACTGTTCTTCTGCTAGTGTAAAAGGGTCAGCAACCCCTATCTGGTTTTCTGTCCCATCAAACTCTAAAATTGCCTGAAACCCCGTTGCGGTTGGCTGCTGTTCCCTAACCGTGATGATTGGCATAGAACAATGCTTATATTTTTAGGGGGATTTTAGCTATGTTACCAAGCTATTTGATCTCGTTGACAAATTACAGGAAGGATTTTACTGAGGGTATCTATCTTTTGGATCGATAAATTCATAAAGAATTTCATCAGGTTCATCTTCAAGATCTTCCTGGTACAGTGAGTTAACGTTTGGAAGCCTTTGTTGGGGTGTAATTGATTTAGTTTCAGGAATGCTAATAATAGAAGCAGCAGTAACCAATCTTTGTTGTAAATCTTTAACTGTACAGGTTAACGAAGCTATATTTGTATTGAGCGAAGACACTTCTACTTCTAAGGTGTTAAAACGAGTTTCATTAGTACTTTGCTCTTCACCTAGATATTGTCCTAACGCTTCATAAATTATTTCTTGTGGTGTTTTTCCCCTCAAGACCGCTAAACGTTCAATCTTTGCCTTCCAATTAGGAGGAACTTGACAACTTACCTGGGGATTTTCTGACATTAATAGAATTCCTGTTATTGATAACTCCATAAAAATTGATTATAGAGGCAGGTAAGTCTGGGAATTTATAGTTAAATTAATAAACTTATCCAAAAAAGAATGTAGAGACGTTGTATACAACGTCTCTACAAGGGTTCTAGGGTTAGCACCTTTCATTTGCGATCAATGATCTAATAAAAAACGGCGTGGGCGTAACCCTTCGTAGACATCGCCTCTGCACTTCGCAAGGATTTGCGATCGCATCTGCCCCTTTTTTACAACTACATTTTAAAAACCATCAGGATTGGAATTTGAGATATACGCATTAAACAATGCCAACGCGCCTAATGCCGTACTGGTAACAGCACCCCACTTCAAAAGTGGATTTTTATCTAACCAATCAGTGATGCTTGGTATCACCAAGTGACCAAAATCTCCCTCAACTTTGTTGTAACCCTCAATCGGCTCAAAAACATTATCTGGAGCCGCTTCTGACTTCGGTTCTGGTGTGCGCTGCCCTGGAAAACCTACCAATAGCAACAGCGCATCTACCAATTCCGGTGAGAGTCGCTGTAACACATCCAAGATTCTACCCACATCACCCACAATAAAGTCACGAGTGGGATGTTCAGCCACATAAAGAATCGCATCAGCAACCAAACCCGCTTCGTAATAAGGCGGTATCCCTGTCGGCTTAACGCCTAGCTTAGTGCGAACCTTGTTGTAGTATGGTGTGTTAACTACTGCTGGTTTGATACTTGTAACGCTAATCGGAAACTTCTCATGTGCAAGCTCTACACGCAGAGATTCTATGAAGCCTTCAACCCCGTGTTTTGATGCACAATAGGCGCTTTGTAGAGGTAGCGATCGCACTCCCTCCATTGAGGATATATGAATTAAAGCTCCCCGCCCTTCACGCTTGAGATGAGGTAACGCCGCCATTGCCCCATATACTTGCCCCATCAAGTTAACATCAATAACTCGCTTAAACTCTTCTGGTGTGATTTGGTCAAATTGCGCGAGAATGCCAGTAGCAGCAGCATGAACCCAAGTATCAAGTCGTCCGTATTGCTCGATTGTATAATCTGCGATCGCTTTTACCTGCTGGAAATCTGCTACATCTGCAACAACAGCCACAGCTTCTCCACCAGAGCGTTGTATTTCATCCACTAAGGAATCTAACCCAGACTTGCTACGAGCAGATACTACTACCTTTGCACCTCGTGCAGCAAACTGGAGCGCTGTTTCCCGCCCTATACCACTTGAAGCACCAACTACGGCGACTACCTGTTGGTTAATTGGCTTTAATTGCATTTGTGAAGATCCTTCTAAATATTGCCTTTTTAAACAGACTCAATTAATAGCCATCATTCTAGGCACTAAATAGGATATTTTCCTCTAACCAGTGAACGCAATTATTCAGCAATTTTTCTGTCTGTAGATGGAGTTTTTATTTAGCACCAACGCTCTACAAAATTAGTTATTTTTCTCAGTATTTATTAATCAAATACTCATCTGCTACACATCTAAATTTTATCTATTTTTATAAAAACACAGCATTTTGCTAAAATATTTGTAGAACAAATTAATCATAATTACGTAATTAAATTTACAATTATTTGTATTTAAAAACTTTTAATTAAAAAATTTTTAAATTTCACGTAAATTGTAATAGTCCAATTTTGCTTTTTTCACTATTAATTTGTTTAATTAAAAAAATAGTAGTCAACTCAAGGGCGTGATCTTAAAAAACTTTCATCTCACTGATAATCAATCATATTAATTATGGCTAACAGATTGGGAAAAATTATCAAATAACTGCTCAATTTTAAAAATAAAATTATTTATTTTAGACGTAAAGAATTATGGACATACAACAAAACCAACCTAGTTTACAGCCGCAAGATCACCCTAAAGATTGGTCATGGCGGTTTTGGCCTGTTGTACCACTCTACCCCTACGGCAGACGGCGGACAATTTGTAGGGAAATAGTTAAAAACACTATTTGGACATTCGATCAAATTCAGGGCATTCTCTACACTATTGTCCCGATTCGCATGACTGTAGTTAAACTCTTTTCAGGTGGCCTTTTAGTTTATGCTCCCGTTGCTCCTACGCCAGAATGTATCAGGCTTGTTAAGGAGTTGGTAGCTGTTCACGGTGATGTTAAATACATCATTTTGCCTACCAGTTCTGGTTTAGAACACAAAGTTTTTGTTGGCCCCTTCGCCAGATATTTTACCCAGGCACAAGTTTTCGTTGCCCCTTCTCAGTGGAGTTTTCCATTCAACCTGCCGCTTAGTTGGCTTGGTTTTCCAAAAAATCGCACACACTTACTCCCTGTCGATAGCAACCAAGCACCGTTTGCTTCGGAATTTGATTATGCAGTACTCGATATTAACCTGGGGCGCGGTTCTTTTGTAGAAGTTGCCATGTTCCACAAAAATTCTCACACACTACTGGTAACTGACTCTGTGATATCTGTTTCAGAAGACCCACCAGCCATTACCCAACTAGATTCTTACCCCTTACTATTTCATGCTAGGGATAATGCCTCTGAAATAATTGCAGATAATGCCACAAACCGTCGCAAAGGATGGCAACGCATCTCGCTGTTTGCAGTTTACTTCAGTCCGAGCGCGTTGGAAATGACTAAGTTTGGTCAAGCTTTGCGCGATGCGTTTAAAGCACCAAATCGCTCAATTAAGGCGTACTTTGGTTTGTTTCCGTTTCGTTGGAAAGAAAACTGGAAAGAGTCATTTGATGCTCTGCGAGGGGGTGGACGATTGTTTGTAGCACCGATTTTGCAAACTCTGATTCTTCCTCAAGCACCAATGAAAGTGATTAATTGGGCTTCACAGGTTGCTAGTTGGGATTTTAACCAGATTATTCCCTGTCATTTTGATGCCCCAATTGCAGCAAATCCGCGTGAATTTCGGCAGGCATTTACATTCTTAGAAAAAAATAATGAAAGAAGTGAAAACCCACCTCTCCCGGAAGTAGATTGTAAATTTATTCAAGAACTTGAGGCTAATTTGCTGAAATTGGGTATTGCAACACCTCAAAAAGATAAAGTTTAATCAGACAGTGCATTTTGAGTTTAAATCACTGTCCAAATTACCAGGCGATCGCATTCACTGATGGCTTTTTTATGAGCAACATTAGTAATCAGATCACAAACTATACTGCGGGCAAGATGCCCGCGTACCACGAATGCGTAAGTCCTGAATTACCTAAATTGAGGGTTAAATACACTGAGCAAAATTTACATCCATCTTGGGATGTAACCAAACTATCTAAGACACGCCAGTCTCATGGTTATTAGAATGCTGGTGGTTTTTCTTGAGGAGGTAACTGTTGGGCTGGAGGAGCAGGTGGTCGCTCTTGGGAACGAACCAGTCCTCTAGATACATAGGTATACCCCAAATATGCAGGCGCTATTAAGGTTAAAACTGCGGCTAACGTACCCAACCAATTCATAGTTGTCCAAGTGGGGCCATAGAATGAGCGGTAAGGGTCGAAAGATAGAAATTCTGGATTAACAATCTCACGTAGGGCAATTGGTCGCTTAAACCGCGCCCGCCGATCGTCAAGTTTTTCTAGTAATATCCAACCAGCTAATCCTTCTTCTTCACATAGCTGCTGAAAAATCTTTGGATCGCGAAATAAATCTCTTTTAGCTCGCACAATCTTAAATTCCCAGCCCATTAATCGCGGATCTTTGTTTTTAACAGGCTCGATCGCAGAACTATTGTTTTGTCTTTGTAGTGGTTGCCGTACTATAGCAAGCTCTTCTTTTGATTCAAAGCTAGTCAAGATGTCCTCCTCCTCCTCCCCTTCATTTTGTTTACGAATAGTTTGCTGTCGCCAGTATAGCCAGCCACTTACGGAAAGCGTCTGTAGACCCAGACTCCCCACTAAGACGCTGCCAATTATGACTTCAAGCATATTTTTATTGCTATATCAATAACAAAGTTAATAAATTCCTTGAGAACAGTGGTAAATCGAATAGCGATTATGCGGCTTTAGGTGCTACCTATAGTGGGCGGAATCCTCCCAGGATATCCCAGGTTGGTTAGTACAAAATTCCTTGTAATTACCATAAAAAGCTGACTACTGATACCTGATTGCTAACTGCTTTTATCTGGGTAGAAGTGGCAAATAACCTTCAAGCATACAATCTGAACCAACTGGTCGCCATGTAACTCTTTCTAGAGTTATAGCCTCAGTCATCAGTGCCAATCCCAAATCTCCCACAGGTGAAGGTGCTGTCTTGCCGCCAACTATTTTTGGAGCAATAAAAGCCAGCACTTTTTGAACAGCGCCTTGTGCGATCGCAGAAGCCGCTAATGTACCCCCACATTCCCATAATACAGACAGCAAGTTTCGCTGATATAAATATTCCATTACTTTTGCAGGAGTTAACGGCGTTAACTCTACCACTTCAACGTTCTTTTTCAGCAACATTTGCTGTAAATCGGGAGAGGCATTTGCTTCTGTTAATACCAGCGTTGGTGCATCTGTTGTTTCCCAAAGATATGCGTCTATTGGTAAGTCTAAATTTCGGCTCATCACTACCCGCAAGGGATTATGAGTATATGTCTGATGGCTAGTCAACCTGGGATTGTCTAAGCGCACTGTATTTCCACCGACAATTACGGCATCACAAGCTGCACGTAACTGATGCACTATATGACGAGCATCAGGGCTAGTAATCCAAGCGCTGTGTCCTGTGGTAGTGGCAATCTTACCATCCAGGGTCATCGCATATTTTAAAATTCCAAATGGGCGCTGGTAGAGAATACGATGAATAAAAGCTTCATTTAGTTGGCGACAAGCTTCCTCTTCTACGCCTACTAATACTTCAATCCCAGCCTGCTGTAATCTTGCTATACCTCCACCCGATACACGAGGATCGGGATCAACCATGCCTACCACCACCTTAGCCACCCCAGCCCCAATTAAGGCTTCCGAACAAGGTGGTGTCCGTCCATAGTGATTGCAAGGCTCTAGATTTACATAAATAGTTGCACCAACAGCTAGATCGCCCGCCTCTCGCAAAGCGAATACTTCTGCATGGGGATTACCCGCACCTGGATGAAATCCTTCGCCAATAATTTGGCCGTCTTTAACAATTACAGAACCTACTAAAGGGTTAGGTGCTGTTCGCCCTAAAGCGCGACGAGCAAGTTCAATACATCGCTGCATCATTGCTCGATCCAATGGTGTTCCTAAAAAAGACGCTGATAATACTTGGGAAGAATCGGTTTGAGCGTCTACGGGAGAGTTTTCCATCTAAGCCTCCACAAAGGTACTCCCACCACAGCGCAACTTAGTGGTGAGGGGAATAGTAGGGAGATTGGGACGGTATGCGCTCCACGCAGGTTGCGCCAACGATGCCGTCTCAATCTCCAGTCTTTTTGATTTTTTTTTGAGAGTACGAATATATTCACAAAGTACCTCTGTTTGTGTTCTCCTCAATATTATCGAAACGCTGAAATACTTATTAGCTCGTCAACAAGGTCAACTTGCTCGTTTACCCTGAGTTTAATCCTTGTGTACCAATAACTAAAACCTATAAACTTAATAAGTAAGTAGTAATTAAGTTATGAGCTATGTATATAAGTAGTTGCTCAGGTTTAGGGGATATACTTCTACTTAATATAGGTTTTTCTAATTATTTTTAGTAACTAAAGTACATGACAACTTATGTTTTTATTGATAATGTAAAAAAATGTATCAAAAAGCAAATTTGAGTAACTTTTGATGACAGGAACGACAGGTTCAAAATTGCAATCACCTTTTTATCAGTGTCGAGATTACCCCAATAAGTTAGGGATGACGGTGTTCTGTGACTTTGACGGCCCGATAGTTAATGTCTCGGAACGATACTACAGCACCTATCAGATCGCACTAGCGGATCTAGTGGCATCATATCAAGCTCAAGGCATGAGCCTGCCCATCCAAGTACTGAGTAAACAGCAGTTTTGGGAAATGAAGCAAGATCGAGTTCCTGATGTGGAAATTGCCATGCGTTCTGGTTTGCAGGGGGAACAGATTGATTCTTTTTTAGGGAATGTCTGTGAAATTGTCAATCAACCTAGTTTATTAAATAAAGATAAGATGCAGCCTGGAGTGAGTTGGGCATTGGCACTGCTGCATTCTCAGGGAGTCAAGTTAGTATTAGTGACATTACGCGATCGCGCCGAAGCTACACAGATATTAATAAATTACGGTTTGGCACGTTTATTTAGTGGCATCTACGGTACTGAAGATAGCCAGATAGCTTATCAAAACTACTCGGAAGCAAAAACACAACTTTTGTCACAAGCAATTACAGAACAATCTCCCCTATCAAGTTGGATGGTGGGAGATACCGAAGCTGATATATTAGCAGGACAAGCATTAGGAATTCCGACAATTGCTGTTACCTGTGGGATTCGTAGTTCTTATATGCTGAAAAAATTTCAACCCACTCGCATCCACAGCGACTTACTATCTGTCGCCCATGATTTACTCGGTATAACCCAGTTAGTGCGGGTTTAAGATTGCTGTAACAAGTTCATCTGTACCCACCAGCGATTGAGCGGGTAGTAAACTACAGGAGCCCAGAGGCTACTAACAATAGCTGATGCTAAGGCAATTAGCTGATAGTCAATCCAAATTTCCCCCCAGTTGCGATCGCCCTGCAACATATACTGTGCTGCTGTAATTGTTTCACCTACAACAGCCATGCCAAATACAATTAAAGCTATAGAAATAAAGTCTTCCTGAATAAATCGTTGTTTTTGAATCCTCGCGCTCAAGAATCCCACCAGCATTAAACTGATGGCATGGCTAGGATGAGGAGATGTCATCCCATCTTGAATTAGCCCTAATACTAACCCTGCAAATGCTCCTTGAACAGGCGATCGCTTAATACTCCAAGTAACGACCCAAATTAATAACCAATTAGGGCTAAATCCGAATATTTCCATTCCGGATAAGCGAGTTGGCAAAATCAACAAGCACAAAATCACAGAAAAAACAATCACAAAGCCGTTGAGAATTTGCCGAGTACGTAGTGATAATTTAGAAATCTTGATCAACTTTCTAATTGTGATTTGGGATAAACAATTACCCACTCCAAAAAACTCATTGGTGCCGTCAGTTCAATTATTGCTTCAGGAGCGGGGTTTTTACTTAAATTTAAAGACTCCACACGTCCAACTGGTAAACCTGCGGGAAACAGTTGGCTCACAGAGGAAGTAGCAACAAAGTCACCTACACGAACATCTGGAACTTTATCAAAAAATTGCATCACAGCACGATTGGAACCTTGACCGCGAATATAACCCATGTGGCGGCTACGGCTGATCAGCACACCTACCCGACTGCTTGGGTCACTAATTAGCAAGATGCGGCTAGTATGGGGCGTAACGCTCACAACCCGACCTACTAAACCGCCTATTCCCATCACACTGAAGCCTACTTTGATGCCATCTTGGCTCCCTCGACCCAGAGTTATCTGTTGCCACCACTGATCAGCACTGCGACCAATAATTGGAGCAACGAACCCTTTTTGTTTTTCAGCTTCAACATAACCTAACAGTTGTTGTAACTTTTGATTTTGGCTTTGCAACTCATTTAACTCTATTTCCAGTTCTCTAGTTCGGGCAGTTGTTAAGCGTTCCTCTGAAGTGGGTTTTGATTGAAAAGGACGGGTAAGTGACTGGTAAGCTTCAAACAAAACTCCTCCCTGGGTATATTGAAGCCCATAGGCAGTTCCTAAGCTAAGACTCACCAAAACAAATTGTAGCCAGTGTCGATCCCACCAGCGACGCAACGTATACATAAAAAGCTGTGAGTTATTTCTAAAGTGATGAGTTTTGAATTAAAACTCGTATATTGGGCATTAGTTTCAACTACCGCTTTTTGAGACCTAGAACAAGAGGTTTTTATTACACTCAAAGCTGGCGCTCATTGCCAAAACTAACTACATATTTCGGGAATGGGCGCTGAATACCCGTCCTAGCTGCTTAAAGTTCTCCAATACGCGCCCTGTACCCAAAACTACACAACTTAAGGGATCTGCTGCAATGTGTGTAACAATTCCAGTTTCGTGGCTAACTAGGGTATCTAAACCTCTAAGTAATGCCCCACCACCAGCTAGCATAATTCCTCTGTCAATGATGTCTGCTGCGAGTTCTGGAGGTGTTCTTTCCAAAGTACGCTTCACAGCTTCAATAATCACAGATAGCGGTTCAGACATACTTTCACGAATTTCTGGCCCTTTGATTGTGACTGTTCTGGGTAATCCAGAAAGCAAGTGTAAGCCACGAACTTCCATCATGGCATCGTCATCTTCATGAGTAGGATAAGCGGAACCCATTTGAATTTTTATTTCTTCTGCGGTGCGCTCTCCAATCACTAAGTTATGCACCTTTTTCATGTACTGAATGATCGATTCACTCAATTCATCGCCAGCAACCCGTACAGATTCACTAATAACTGTTCCTTGCAAACTTAGAACTGCTACTTCGGTTGTACCGCCACCGATATCAATAATCATGTTTCCTGTGGCTTCTGCTACTGGTAAGCCAGCACCAATTGCTGCCGCTACTGGCTCATCAATTAAGAAAACCTCTCTCGCTCCAGCTTGAGACGCTGCTTCCATTACCGCGCGTCGCTCGACTCCAGTAACGCCACTGGGAATACCGATAACAATCCGAGGAGAAACAAGGGTTCTGCCTTCGTGTACTCGGCGGATAAATTGCTTCAGCATCATCTCGGCAATGTCAAAATCTGCGATCACACCATCACGGAGGGGACGCACAGCAATTACATTTCCAGGAGTCCTACCTAGCATTTTTTTAGCTTCCTCGCCCACTGCCAGGGGAATTCTGAGGTTTTGGTCGATAGCAACCACAGAAGGTTCCTGCAAAACAATTCCTTTGCCGGATACATAAACTAAGGTGTTAGCAGTCCCCAGGTCAATTCCCATGTCCCGGGATAAGGAAAAGCGATTGAACAAACCCACGCGCTTCTTAGCCCCCAAATAAAAATGCAGTTATTGATGACGGAAATGTACCCTAAATATAACCATATAACCGAGGTGGATTCTAATATGTTTTTGATCCTGAGTCTAGTTTAGGTGTTTGCGATCGCATCTTGAGCAAATTTCCTTCCCACACCTAAATCACAGGAGCAAGCAATTTCTACCTCACACTACCCTAATTTTGGGTAAATTTAAGATACACTACACACAAGTACACCAGTACTAATAAATATGATGAATCTCAATCTTGTTAATCTCGTTGGACGAGTCGGTGGAGAGCCTGATGTTAAGTATTTTGAGTCAGGTAGTGTCAAGTGTAACCTGACCCTAGCAGTCAATCGTCGAACACGCAATGGTGAACAGCCGGACTGGTTTAATCTTGAACTGTGGGGTAAGACGGCGGAAGTGGCTGGTAACTATGTACGCAAGGGTAGCTTAATTGGGGTTCAAGGTTCTTTAAAAATAGAGACTTGGAGCGATCGCACTACAGGCGCTAACCGCTCAAAGCCTGTGATCAAAGTTGACCGCCTAGATCTACTGGGTTCTAAAAAAGACACAGATGCTAGTGCCGTGGACAACTATAGCGGTCAGGATACGGAATTTTAGCTCAACTGGAATAAATTGTCAAGTGTTGAGTTATGAATTGGCAACTCGTAGCTCAACACTGATTTTTTTAGGTTTAGTAGCTGATTTGTAACGTAACAGAACCCTCTACCTCTTGCTCACCACCTACAACTGGTGTAATAGCATCTGACTTACCTAAACCACTAGCAAGGCGTGGCATAGGTACAGGCGGCGGTGGACTAGCACCATTAACTTGAATGTTCACAATTTCCCGACGGGTGAGATTTAATGCCCCCAAAACACTCTCAGCTTGTCTTTGAGCGTCTTGAGTTGCTTTGCGTAAAGCAGTTTGAGTAGCCGCCTCGATCGCGCTATCATTAGCCACAAAACTAATGCCATCAATGCGTGTCGCGCCAGCATTCACTGCGTCGTCTAATAAAGAACCAACTTTTTGAGTATCTAGCCGAAAGCTAACTGTGTTAGTAGCTACATAGCCAGTCAGTCGCTGTACGTTGTTCTCATAGCTATAACTCGGGTTGAGCCTAATGCCAGTAGTTTTTAGTGTCTCAACATTGCGCGATCGCAGTAACTCTACTACGGCACTTGAGCGTCGTGCAACTTCCTGCTGCGCGGCTGCCGCAGTTTTTCCCGATACCTCAACACCTAGTTCTACTTGCGCCTTAGTAGTAGGAATCCTTTCCACACCTCTACCAGTCACAGTAATCGTTTTCAACATTTTCTCTTGGGCAAAAGCAGGCTGTGTGAAGGTCAAGCCTAAGATACCCACAGACAAAAATATAGCTGGCAACCGATTCCAAGAACTAAGCTTAATATCAGACATAGTTATTTTATTCATCATTTATCAGAGATCTTCTTTTAGAAACTCAAAACGTCTATCAGTCTGCTATGGTATAACTTGTTTTTAATCTGCCACTGAAACTATCAAAAGTTTAAGTCGTTACAGTTTTAGCAACTCATCGCTGATCAAGGTTCCCAAAAAACTTAGGCACAGCCGTATACTACCTAAAAATGGTATAGGTATAATTTATTGCACATTTTTTATAACCATAAAATTAAATTGTTTGGTTAATAAGCCGATAGTTGACACCAATATAGTTAAAATTTATAGCGAGAATTTTATTTTTCTTACTCATTGGAATTTGAGAATTTGATTGAACCCTGGCGCGATTCAATCAAACCGTTGATTTTAACCATTTTTCTGACTGTCCAATATCGCTGGTGCCGGGATATACTTGAAGCGCGATCGCCTAAGTAACTAGCAACTTGAGTTAGTATAAAGTTACTAACAATAGAGCAGCTACTAATTTGTTTTTTCTGTCATAGCATTTATTCCTATTACATTACACCCTAAGCCTTGTGCCAATTTATAGTAGCAACCTAGAGATTGCTATACATATTAGCTTGCTTACATGATGATCCGTTGCTTAGTAATTGTGCTGCACTTACCAATACTAAAATTTTTCCCAGAGAGTTTTTGGCTCTGAATGATCAGGGAATAAAAACTTAGCAATACCAATCTGGTAGATCAAATTTTACCAAATTATGGTTAAGTGTAATATGTGTGAATTTATACCGTCAAAACATATTGTGGTGTTTCTCCCCGCTGACATCAACTGACAGCAAATCACCCTGATGTTTATACTGAGTGCGGAATGGTACAGATGTAAACGGAGATTGTAAGAACGTTTGGCTGAAACATAATTCACTACATTTACGTCCCAGTGCTTAACTTCACGGCTGGGAAAGCCAAAATGCCAAATTACAAAAACATCAAGTATTTAGCTTACTGACCCCTGTGATGCACAATTACCCACGTCATACTATTTTTACCCCCAGTATGAAAAACTTTAAAAATGTCGTAAACAATTGCATCGACAATGTTCTGATTATCACCAATCGCTAAGAAGATTACGGCTAATTGCACTATTTCAGGAGAAAGGATTGTGAGACATTACTGGCTGTTACCCAGTTTTTTGAGCATTTTTCTGGTTTCATTACCAGCTTCAGCAGGTAAACTTGTATTCTGGCGTTTTGATGCCAATCAAAATCGACTGGCGTTTACAACAAATTCAGGAGTTCAACCTCGTGCAATCCTGATTTCTAACCCTACCCGTCTGATCATTGATCTACCAGGTACATCTCTAGGACGTGCAACTGTGAAGCAACCTCTCAGTGGCAGCATGAACTTTTTAAGAGTTGGTCAAGTTGATGATCGGACTACTCGCTTAGTAATTGAATTAAAACCTGGTTATACTCTCGACCCTCAACAAGTAATTTTCCGTGGTGCTTCACCTATCAATTGGTCGGTACAACTTCCTAGACCACAACGGATAGAAGAGTTACCTAATCTAACACCACCCCAATCGACTCCTCGTCTCAATCAATCTAATCAAATAATGCCCAAAACTGTCGCAGTTACAAGGAATTAAAAACATATGAGCAGGGGAGGCAGAATGAAGAAATTTAATTGCCCTATTGTCAATAATTTGTTTTTATTGACTTTAATTCTGCGGAATTATTAAAAATCTACACTTGTGATGGGAGAAGACTACCCACACAAGGGATAGGGTTTCGACCAGAGGAGAACACAGGGTTGGCGAGATGTGACCTGTCTAGGGACAACGCATCTTGTATAGCAACTGCCAAGGCAGTTAGGACACGCATCTATTCTGAAAGCCTTGTAAACTATTGGCTTTTAAAAAAGCTGACGGCTGTAGGCGCTCTGCGCCGTGGTGTAGCTATCATCTGAGTGCTGACCGCTATAACAACTCTCTCCTGTGCGCCGTACCCCTAGCCCCTGCCTCTAAAATCATTCTTGAGTTATATCATCTCCAAATATAAGTGCCTATGCTGCTGATAATTATCAGCAAGTTGGGTGCTGAAATTATGTATTTATGTTGACAGTTTGAAATAATGTCTGAAATAGTTTCATTACCCAACATGGTTGGCATCACCACTTTCTCAAAACTATTTTACTGCACCGCGTCTCAGGAGCAAGGATTGTGAGATTTTACTGGTTACTACCCAGTTTTTTGAGTATTTTTCTGTTTTCACTACCAGCTTCAGCCGCTAAACTGCTATCTTGGCGCTTTGATGCTAATCAGAATCGGTTGGACTTTAAAACAGATTTTGGAGTACAGCCTAGAGCGCAATTGCTGACTAACCCTACTCGTCTGATTATCGACTTGCCAAGAACTACTCTGGCACGCCCAACGGTGACTCAGCCTTTGGCTGGTGCAATTCGCTCTCTGAGAGTCGGGCAATTTGATAACCAGACAACGCGTTTAGTTCTGGAACTTAACCCTGGATACACAATAGATCCCCAAGAAGTGCTGTTTAGGGGAACAACTACTGCACAGTGGTCGGTAAAACTTCCTAAGCCTGAGCGGATAGGAGATCTGCCTGATCTAACACCTGCTACTAACTTGCCAGTTAGTGTAGACAACAATCAATCGCGCCCAGTGCCTCCTACAACTATATCTCAACAGTTAGGGGCTCAAATTCAAAATCTCCAAGTAACACGAGATGGTTTTTTTGTCCGTACCAATGGCGGAAACCCTACCCTGAGAGTAGGTCGCAGTGAAGATCGCCGCACGATTAATATTGACTTAGACGGTGCGACTCTTGCCCCAAACTTGGCCAGAGAAATTCCTATCAATAGCTATGGTGTAAGCCGTATCCAATTTTCTCAACCATCACCCAGAGTTGCTCGTGTAACGTTAAATGTCAGCGAAAATAGCCCTGATTGGCAAGCAAGTTTAAGTAGGTTAGATGGCATCGTGCTACTACCGCAAGGGATTTCTGCGGCACAAATACCAAATCCGCGCCCTACACCCCCTAACTCCAATCAGTTAGCTACTATTGGGTCAGTTGAACTGGATTATAGTAGTCCACAACTCTTAATTAGGTCTGATCTCCCAGTCAAACCGATTAGCACTTGGGACGGTTCAGCCCGTCTTTACCGAATTACGATTCCTAATGCTCAGTTGTCTAGTCAAATCAGAGAGCCACAGCTAACGCCTAACAGCCCTCTGTTGAGAGTGCGGCTACTGCCTGTAGGTTCTCGTACTGTAGAGATTCAAGTTATCCCATCGGCTGGTGTAGAAATAGGAGAACTCAATCAGATTAGTAACCAGTTAGTGGCAGTACAACTAAAGCAAAATCGACTAGGTAGTAGTCCAATCACTACAATTCCCATACCACCACCCGTTCAAAATAACCCGTCTGTAGGCTTACCTAGCATTCCTAATAGCAAAATAGTTGTGATAGTTGACCCTGGACATGGTGGTAAAGATCCAGGCGCTATTGGTTATAGAGGGTTGCGAGAGGTAGATGTAATTTTACCAATTGCTAAACAGGTAACTGCTCTATTGGAACAACGGGGAATTAAAGTAGTTATGACCAGAAGTGCTGACTACTTCGTAGATTTGGCTCCGCGGGTAGATTTGGCGGCGCGAGTAGGGGCTGATTTATTTGTCAGTATCCATGCAAATTCTATTAGTAAACGTCCAGATGTCAATGGTTTAGAAACCTATTATTACGGTGGCGGTCAACGTCTGGCTCAGACAATTCACAATAGTATTCGACAAAGCATAGATATTAACAATCGAGGTGTCCGCAGTGCCAGATTTTATGTCTTGAGGAGGTCGTCTATGCCTGCAACTTTAGTGGAAGTTGGATATTTGACGAGTCCACAGGAATCTCAAAAATTGGCAGATCCTAATTACCAAAGACAAATGGCTGAAGCGATCGCTCGTGGTGTTCTACAGTATATACAACAAAATTTTTAGTTTGACCTTCAGTCATTGCGCCAATTGTCAGTTGCAACGCCCAACCAATAGATGACAAAGAACAAATAAATGACAAAGCACAATAGCCAAAAAAGAATTGGTATTTTTGATAGCGGGGTTGGAGGTCTCACGGTTCTCAAGGAACTCTACAACCAGTTACCTAACGAATCAATTCTTTACTTTGGGGATACAGCCCGCCTGCCCTACGGAACCCGCAAGCCAGCAGAAATTTTACAGTTTGTACGCGAAATTATTACCTGGATGGTGGAACAAGATGCCAAAATGGTCATCATGGCTTGTAATACAAGTTCTGCCCTAGCGTTAGAAGCTGTGCAATCAGAATTTGATTTACCTATCTTAGGATTGATCTTGCCTGGGGCGCGTGCGGCTGTACAGCAGGGTCGGCGAATTGGTGTGATTTCTACTCCTGCTACTGCCTTAAGCAATGCCTACCGCAATGCAGTCTTAGAAATTGATGCTACAGCAGAAGTTTGGCAAGTTGGCTGTCCTGAGTTTGTGCCACTTATCGAGCAAAATCGTATCCACGATCCTTATACCACTGAGGTAGCCACAGAGTATTTAGCGCCTTTACTAGAAGTTGGGATAGATACGTTGATTTACGGCTGTACTCATTACCCTCACTTAGCACCTGTTATTCGTAATATTGTGCCAAGCACAGTCAAGTTAGTTAACCCAGCCGTGTCTGTTGCCTCTGCTACTGCCCAGGAACTTGAGCTATTAGGACTGCAAAATACTTCTGCTACACCAACTCGATTTTGTGTTAGTGGTTGTCCTGAACAGTTTGCTAAATTATCTGTTCAGTGGCTCGGATGTACGCCAGAAGTTGAACAAGTTTACTTACCCGCGTTACCACAGCCGTCTTTACCGTTGGAATCATTCGATTAGATATCCAGAAATGCACCTTTTGGGTGGTGTAACTATAAAGTTGATGTGCGTAAGTATACAAAACTTACGCACACTTAGTACGTCAGCAAGGCTTGTTACTAACCTTGAGCTACTTCTTCTCTAATTTCCGTGCTAAGATAGGTATTAGACTCTAGCCCTTCGCTCAAACTTCCTTCAGCTAAATTAGTGTATACATTAGGCTGTAATCCAGAGGATAATTTGTAACTTGTAGGTCGAATCCTGGTTATGGTTACACTAGGTAAATTAAGGTTTTCTTCCACAAATTTTCCCTGTAATGAGGGTAATCTAGAGTAAGGTAAGCTACGGTTTTGATAATTAAGATCTTGCCCACGCTTTACAGTTCGCTGTGCCAAAATCAACAGTAAATAAATTGTTAATAAATAACCCGTAGCTAATAGGGGAATGATCACAGGCATATCAGCGTAAGCCATAGGAGAAACGCAAGCTGTAGACAGAAATTAAATTTAAATACCAAGTAATAGCATTTCTGAATCTATGACAAAATCAGAATGCCATAATAATAGCCACTTAGGAAACAATGTCATGCTCCCTAGCGGTTGTTTATTGCCTTTAATAACGACAGACGCTTACCAGGCAATATGAGTTTCACCTAGCATCTTAACTAGGTTGGAAGTTCTTTATGTTACTTGAACGATCAGGAATGATTTACCTACCCCTAACTAGATTAGATGGCATGATGAGAGAGACAGATTACACCTCTCACAAAAGCCACCTGAATAAGTTACTGGTATCTAACCTTGACCCTGCATCTTTCACTCAAGCAGTGTATGAATTTTTTGAAACCCTTATTATTAGATTAACATAAAGTTCACGGCTATTTGCGTTATTTTTTTAATATACTTAACAAGTCGTTACAATTGATTAAGCAGCCATCTACACTGGATTTGAGGAACAAAACTTTCTTGTAGGGATGGCTTGGCTTAAAATATATGTAAACTTTCGTAACTCTCTCATCTGAGCTAGCCGATCCATGACCTCAGTGACCTCCCTTTTTGCTCCTGTTGAAGCTGATTTGCTAGTTTTAACGGAAAATTTAAAAAATCTTGTGGGGGCAAGGCATCCCATACTGTATGCGGCGGCTGAACATTTATTTGGGGCGCAGGGAAAACGAGTCCGACCCGCGATCGTGCTTTTGATTGCGCGGGCAACTATGCTAGATCAGGAGATTACTCCGCGTCATCGCCGACTAGCAGAAATTACGGAGATGATTCATACCGCTAGTTTGGTACATGATGATGTGGTAGATGAATCAGAGGTGCGCCGTGGTATCCCTACTGTTCATAGTCGGTTTGGCAACCGTATAGCAGTTTTGGCAGGAGATTTCTTGTTTGCTCAATCGTCTTGGTATTTGGCGAATTTGGATAATCTAGAGGTTGTCAAGCTGCTGTCAGAAGTAATTATGGATTTGGCAGAAGGAGAAATTCAGCAAGGGTTGAATGGATTTGATACCAGTTTGTCTATAGAAGCTTATTTGGAAAAAAGTTATTACAAAACTGCTTCGTTAATTGCCAATAGTTCTAAGGCGGCTGGGGTACTTAGTGAGGTATCGTCCCAAATGGCTGAGAATTTGTATGGCTATGGGCGACACATTGGGTTAGCTTTCCAGATTGTCGATGATATTTTGGATTTTACTGGTTCTACTGAAACTTTGGGCAAACCAGCAGCATCGGATCTGCGAAGTGGAAATTTGACAGCGCCTACTTTATATGCTATGGAGGAAAAAGCTTATTTAGAGGGTTTGATTGAGAGTGAGTTTGTTGAAGAAAAGGATTTAGAACAAGCGATCGCACTGATTAAAGAAAGTCAGGGGATAGAGCGATCGCGTGAATTAGCTAAACATCATGCTCAATTAGCTGTGGAACATTTGGCAGATTTAGCACATTGTCCGTCGCGCCAAGCTTTGATTGATTTAGCGGATTATGTTTTGCGCCGTATTTATTAATTGTGGAACCCCACCCCCTAACCCCCTCCCCACACTTCTGGGAGGGGGGAATTGAGGTTTGATATTAATCAGATGGGGCTATTTACTACTTGTGCGTCGGTTCGTAAAAACTTTAAGTTGTGTACTCGGCGTTAATTTTTACATAGTCATAACTTAAGTCACATCCCCAAGCTTTAGCAGAAGCGGAACCGTTACCGATGCTGACGGAGATTGAAACGGTATCATCTTTTAAGTATTCACCTGCTGCTTTGGCTTTGAGATACGCGCTGGCTGCGGGACGATCAAAGGGTAGGGGTTGACCATTTTCCATTAATAAGAAATCTCCTAATTGAATGCGGAGATTTTCTTGATCGAAGGGTATACCGGAACGTCCGGCGGCGGCGGCAATTCGTCCCCAGTTGGGATCGCGACCAAAAATTGCTGATTTAACTAAGGATGAACCAACTATTGTTTTTGCTATTTGACGGGCTGCTTTTTCGTCTGATGCGCCTGTAACTTCTACTTCAATAAGGCAGGTAGCGCCTTCACCGTCACGGGCGATCGCTTTGGCTAAATGTTGGCATACTGCTGTTAACATTGCTTCTAACTTTTCTGCTTCTGCGCCCATTTCGGTGATTGCTGGAGTGCGTGACTCACCGTTAGCTAAAGCAATTAAGCAATCATTGGTACTGGTATCGCCATCTACGGTGATTTGGTTGAAACTGCGATCTGCTGCCCTGCTTAACATTTGCTGCCACAGAGAGGTAGAAACAGCAGCATCGCAGGTGACAAAGGCTAACATGGTTGCCATATTAGGATGAATCATGCCTGAGCCTTTGGAGATGCCTCCAATGCGTACAGGGCGATCGTGTATTTTGGTTTCTAAGGCTATGGATTTAGTTACTAAATCAGTGGTAATGATGGCTTGGGCGGCGGCATCACCTCCTGTGGAAGAAAGCGCGTTAACAAGTTGAGGAATTCCTGCTTTGAGGGCATCCATGCGAATTCTTTGACCAATTACACCTGTTGAGGCTAGTAAAACTGATTCAGAGGGAATGTTGAGTGTTTGCGCTACTAACATGGCAGATTCGATGGCATCTATCCAACCTTGGGAACCTGTGGCGGCGTTGGCTTGCCCTGCGTTGCAAAGGATGGCACGGGCGCTATGTTTAGATTGGAGGCGTTGACGGCAATAGTCTACACAGGCGGCGCGGACATGACTGGTGGTGAAGACACCTGCTGCGATCGCTTCTACATCTGAGAAAATTAAAGCTAAATCTGGAAGCCCTGAAGGTTTAAGTCCGGCGGTAATTCCTGCGGCTTTATATCCTTTGGGTGCTGTCACTCCGCCTGGTATTTCTTGCCAATCAGACATTCTTACTCCTGTCATCAGCTTGTTTGAGTTGTGATTATATCAAGTTAATTCTTAATTGTTAATAAATAAGTTATATTTATTTTTGTTGATTTTGAACTATGCCAAAGATTTATTGCGCTGTTATGATGTTTTTTTTTAACGCCAAGGGCGCAAAGGTTTCGCCAAGGGCGCAAAGGGGATATTTTTGTGAAGACTAAGGTTTAATTAATTATAGTTTTAATATTTTACGGAAAGAGTGGGTTTAATTGGCTAAACAACGACTGGATATATTGTTAGTAGAATTGAGTTTATGTGCTTCTCGGCAGCAAGCGCAACGATTAATTCAAGCTGGAGAAGTTAGGGTAAACGATCAAGTTATTGATAAGTCTGGAACTGATGTTGATATATCTTCAAATATTCAGATTAAGGAGCGATCGCGCTTTGTTTCTAGAGGTGGTGAGAAGTTAGCTAAAGCTTTGGAATTATTTGCTATTTCTGTAGACGGACGCATTTGTTTAGATGGAGGAATTTCGACAGGCGGTTTTACTGACTGTTTATTACAAGCTGGTGCAAGTAAAGTTTATGGCGTTGATGTTGGTTACGGACAAGTAGATTGGCGTTTGCGAAATGATCCGCGAGTAGTATTAAGAGAAAGAACAAATTTTCGTTATCTTAAACTATCTGATTTATATGTTGAAGGTGATATTATTCCTGATTTGGGAGTGGTAGATGTATCGTTTATTTCTTTAACAAAGGTTTTACCTGCTTTGTGGGAATTACTTCAATCTCCCCGTGAGGCAGTTTTGTTAGTTAAGCCACAATTTGAAGTGGGAAAAGCACGGGTTGGGAAGAAAGGTGTAGTTAGAGATCCTAAAGATCATGCAGATGCGATCGCACAAGTTTTACAAACCGCGCAACAATTAGGATGGCAATATCGCGGTTTAAGTTGGTCGCCAATTACTGGCCCTGCTGGTAATATTGAATATTTATTATGGCTGAGTATGGATAGTGAAATACTACAGCCTGATTTAGAGATAATTAAACAAGTTACTAATCATGCTTGTCAGGAATTAAAGAAGTGATAAGATTTTTTTACCGCAGATATAGGCGGAGCCTTCCCGTAGGGTACGCAGATAAACGCAGATGGATGCAGATATTTTTCACTAATAGCTGAATGCTAGAAATTGAGTTTTTGTTGCAATTCTTGTCGCAAACGATAAAGGATAGTATTTGATTCTACTTGACTAAGAATTTCTGTAATAACAGTATTTGCACCCAATTGTCCCCAGGTAGCACCTTGCTCTAAATAAGCTTTTGCTGCTTTTCCAACTGCATAAGCACCATAACCTGCGATACCTCCTTGTGCGATCGCAGTACTTCCATAAGTAAAAATATTACTAGGATTTTCACCAGTTGTAAGCGCAGATGCGCTTTTACCTATCCCTAAAAATAAACTACTACCTAATTCACCTAGTAGTAACCCTCCCCCACTTAATAAAATTGTTTTCAATAATTTTCCTGCTTCATATCCTGTGATCGGCAGATTATATAATTTGGCTAGGGAGCGAATTAAAGTTAAATCTGTAACAGTTCCCCCTAAAACATCTAAAACTGCAATTGGATTTAGGGCAACTGCCAAAGCTTTGTATTGAGCATAGCGCCAAATTAAATCGTCTGCTTCAGCCGAAAGTACGTCTACTGTTTTACTGGCAATATTAGCTTCAGCTTCCCTAGCTTGTACTAAAGCATTTAGTGCTAAGAGCGATCGCCCTTCTTTATTAAGTAAGTTTAATATTTTCTGCCTTAAATCATCTATCTGAGGTTCAGGTTTTTCCAATTCATAAGTGACCCGCCCATCTTGCCATTCTACCCGCACTTCTATGGGTGCAGGTTCAGCCGCTACCATCACAATTTCATCTTTAGATAATAGTTGTTCAAGACGTTTTCCAGTAGTAGTATTAACCCCTAGATTTTGTAATTGTTGGTAAATTGTTTGTCGATCTTGCTCTGGATAAAGATCTACCTTATTAAATACTAAAATAAGCGGTTTTTGTGATTGTCGTAATTCACACAATGCCTGATACTCTGTGCGCGTGATATCGCCAGAAATGATAAACAAAATTAGGTCGGCTTGGCGTGCTACTTGCTTCGCCATCTCACCCCGCGCTTGACCATTAATTTCATCCAATCCAGGTGTATCAATAAATTCCACCTGTACTTTACTTTCTTTCTCGTTAGTAACAGGCGGTGTCCAGCGTACAGATTTAGGCCATTGAGTAACACCATTTAAAGGGCCAGTTTGGAGTATTTTTTGTCCAATTAAAGCATTTAGTACTGCTGACTTGCCACGACTTACTAAACCAAAGGCAGCAATGCAAATTACACCTTGATCTAGTTTTTCTAAAGTATTGCTCAAAACCTCCAACTCATTTCTTACTGCTGCTTGTACTTCTGAGTTGGAAAGTTGTTGATTGTTAGCGCGATGGGAATACCACGACATAGTTTGTCGTAGACTAGCGCGAGCGCGATTCAAGTGAGATTCTTGTTGATTACTAGCCACTGTTTAATTTTAATCTTGAGGGAGGGGGGAGGAGAGAGGAGGGAGGGGCGGAGGAAAAATTTTAATTTTTGGTTCGTGAGATCAAAACTTTCGCTCATTTCTTGCAAAAATTAATTATTACATCTGTGTTTATCTGTGGATATCTGTGGTTAATTCTCTAACTTTTGGGTTATGGAAGAGACAACTATAAGTTTTAATCTTGAACCAAAGCCTAAAAATTTCACCTTACTCCTCTCCCCTCCCTAATTAACGCTCAAAGGTAATTGAATCGTAAAAGTGCTGCCCTTACCTAATTCACTTTGTACCTGTAAACTGCCATGATGTGCTTGTGCGATCGCATTGGCTATAGCTAATCCTAATCCCGATCCGCCTGTATGTCGTGAGCGATCGCTCTTTACTCGATAAAAACGCTCAAAAATTTGTGTAATATCTTGAGGCGCAATGCCCACACCTGTATCACTAACATGAATCAAAGCATGATGATTACTACAATCTAAAATGACAAAAATTTTGCCTGTTGCTGGTGTATATTGAATTGCATTAATAATTAAGTTAGAACAACAGCGATAAAGTTGTTCTTCATCTCCGACAACATACAATGGCTTCTCAACTCGGAGATCAGAAGTTAGGGTTAGCTTTGCTGCGATCGCTAATGCTTCTAATTCCTCTACTAAATCGCTAACTAAATCATTTAAACAACAAATTTGGCGTTGTGCTGGTACAGATTGCCGATCTAAACGAGCTAATAATAATAAATCGTTAACTAACTGAATTAATCGCCGATTTTGACGTTCTATTGTTTGTAAAATGTCTTGCGCTTCTTTTGCAGATAGTTCCGGCATTCTTAACACTGATTCCACCGTAGCTTGTGTAGCAGCTAAAGGGGTACGCAGTTCATGAGCCACATCTGCCGTAAACTGTTTTATTTGTTGATATGATTTGTAAATTGGTTGCATTGCTAATCCAGATAACCACCAGCTAGAAACAGCAATGAACGCCATTGATATTGGCAACCCTACGAATAAAACCCATCTAACATCTGCGAGATACTTATCAAAGTCGGAAAGACTTCGCCCTACCTGTAAGTATCCCCAATCCCGATTATCTTGGGTATGTAGTGACAAAGAAATTTGTTGATAGCGGTTCCCAAAATCATCTTTTTGAGTTTGCCATACTTTGTTTTTGAATACTTGGGATATTCCTTGGGGGTTAATGCCAGCTATAGCAATTAAACGTCCTGAATTATTAAATAAACGGATATAGTAAGTGCCTTGATTAGCTGCCCCTAAAATATGACGCGGCGACGAGGGTTGCCTTGGCAAGCAACTTTTAGTTGCTAAACAAATATCGGGTAAAAGCTGTTTAACAACTAATTCGATTTGTCCTGGTTGCTTAAGTTTCAGTTCCAGGCTATCATGCAGTGTTCCGGCAACTGACTTAATTTCTTGGTCTACAGCTACCCAATGAGCATGAGCGATCGCTTCATAAATACCAATACCACATAAGCTTAAAATTACTCCCATTACACCTGCATACCACAAAGCCAAACGCGCACGAGTGATATAAAATAACTTATTTTGATTCATCTTCAGTTAGCCATTAGCAGTTTATTATTAGTAATTGTTAATTGTTGGATTAAAGCGATACCCCACACCATGAACAGTTTCAATCAAATTATCGCAATGAAAATCAGCTAGTTTACGCCGTAGCAAGCGCATTTGTGCTGCTACTACGTTACTAATTGGTTCTGAACTCACTTCCCATAGTTGGTTACGAATTTGGTCGGAAGTAACAATTTGGTGTGGATGCCTCATAAAATATTCTAAAAGTTGAAATTCCTTAGTTGTTAAAGGAATTACTTTTGCATCACCTATCTGATTTTGATAACTAATAGTGCGAGAATTATAATCGAGAGTAAAGCGATCTACAGTTAACTGTTGCGGTTGTAGTTGGGGCGATCGCCTTTGCAAAGAACGCAACCGCGCCAGCAGTTCCGCCATACCAAAGGGTTTTACTAAATAATCGTCTGCACCAGCATCTAAACCTTGTACTTTATCTTCTATTTGGTCTTTAGCTGTGAGAATTAATACTGGCATTGGGTTATTCTGAGAACGTAGCCGCTTGCACAAATCTAATCCTGATAACCCTGGTAATAACCAATCAAAAATAGCTAGATTGTAATGCGTCCATTTGCTTTCTAAATAATCCCAAGCTTCTGTACCATCTAAAACCCAATCGACAATATATTTTTCTTGGTTCAAAGTTCGCTTAATTGCAGCGCCTAAATCTGGCTCATCTTCAACTAGCAAAATCTTTGTCACAGAAATTTCCTCACTAAGCAGTTATCTATTTTTTTAGACCACAAATTAACCGCAGATAAACGCAGATTTAGGCGGAGCCTTCCCGTAGGGTACGCAGATAAAATACAAGATTTGATAGTTTATTTAAACATTTTATTTGAGAGGGGAATGTTTAAGATTAACTGCTAAACAAATAAGTTCCGTAACTAAAGCAGCCACCATAGCAACAGCAGCAGCTATAGCACCATTCATCCCAGACTGTACCGCCGAAAAAGCGATAATCAATAGCACTACTGTTCCTACTGTGGTAGCTTGATTCACAACGCCAGTACGACCTTCACCCACCAAAAAACCTTGAGTAGCATTCTGTAAAGCTACTAACAAAGGTATTGACGAGCATATTAACAACACAGGTAGCACACGCTCTACAAGTTCTTGATCTTCACCCACAAAGCTTTCTACAAGATGACTTCCCCAGGTAGTAGTACCAGCTAATAGCAGTAGCAGTGAGCAAAGCGCCCCTACACTCAGCGCAAATATTAGTAACAGTCGGTCTTCTGCCTGACCCCGATTTTTGATAATTACTTGTTGTACCATACGGGTAGCATTAGCAATTACTAGCACTAAACCCCAAGCAGCAGGCCAAGCAGCTAAGGCGATATCTGCATCAGTAGCGCGGGCGATAATTCCTATAAGTATGGCTCTGCCTCCCCAAACAATTAACATAGAAGTGGCAAGAGGAAAATAAAACCGCCAGACGCTCTTGAGATCGGTAGGTAATTTAGGAGAATCAGTTAACTCTGGTGGACGATTTGCGCCTAAGTTTTTCGCTGCAAAGGTGACAAGTATAGCTTCAACTAAAGCTCCTGAAATCAGGGCAATTCCTGCTAATAATGCTCCAGAAATTTGACTTTTAAAGCCAAAAGCCAGCACAACTGCTACAGCTATCAGACGACCAATTCCTGCTTTAGCGACAGCACCTTGGTAGCCACTATGAATTAATAATCCTTGAAAATATCGCCGCCAACTGATAGCAAATGGCCAAAGAATCATCAACATTAGTACATAGCGCACAGTCTCGCTTAACTCTGGCGGCACTCCTAAAAGACGGTTGCCGATCGCACTAAAAATAATTGGTACTGTCAACAATGCTAAGAGTAAGGTTAAACCACCTCCTGCTAACAGTGTGAAACGCCATAATGCTTGACGCGATCGCTTCGTCGCTGCTAAGGCATTGGAAGCGTGTAAAATCATAATGATTGGGCTTTCTAAAAATATGGCGATCGCCTTCGCTACACCCACTGCTGCCAAGTTGACACGCGCCAAAGGTAGATGCGCTAACGTGGTAGTAATTAAAGGATCGCCACAAGCCATCGTCACATCGCTGACGGACAAGGGGAGAAACTGCCGCCACAGAGACAACAAAGTTATTTTGCTGTCTTTTTTAGACTTATCTGCTGCTATTTTCATTACTCCTACGCTGGCATAAAAATCTGCTGAGGTACTGGAGCCATAGATTTAATAGTTTCTGTCAATTCTGGCTCCTGTAACAGATTAATACCTTGCTCGCGCAGCCAGGTACGGTTATAGACTGTTTCCAAATAGCGATCGCCGCGATCTGGATTCAGCATTAGTATACGCTCATGGCTACTAATTCTACTGGCATACGCCAGAGCCGCAGCAACTATTGCCCCTGTAGATCCTCCCAGTAACAATCCCTCTTTACGAGCCAAAACATGACAGACGGAAAAAGCCAGTCTGTCATTCACTGAATAAGCAGCATCCAGCACTTTTGGATCAAAATTCGGTGGTACAAATGACAAACCTAAACCCGTCATTTTATAGGGATGGGCAGGAGTTCCAAATACTACTGAACCTGCTACATCCACACCGACAATCCGCGTTTTAGGATAGTGCTTCTTAAAATAACGACTAATACCGCCCAACTGTCCGGCTGTACTAACACCAACAACAATCACATCCGGCGCACCGCCAAAAGCCACCTCAATCTCCCGTGCCGTAAAAACTTCATGGGCATTAGTATTACGCGGATTCTGATGTTGGCAAGGATACCAAGCTGCTGGGATTTGACTTGCGAGTTCTTTAGCTTTCTGCATCCGCGCTACCTGCATCGAGCCATTGGCATCAGCAGCACTGAGGGGGACATCCACAAGTTCTGCACCATAAGCTTCTAGCATTCGTCGCATCGGGGGGGCAGTTTTTGCATCTACCACAATCACCACTTGGTAGCCACGCGCCGCACCAATCATGGCTAATCCAATGCCGAAATTACCAGAACTTGATTCTACAATTGTGCCTCCAGGTGTTAATAACCCCCGTTTTTCTGCATCTTTAATCAGATAAACAGCATTTTTTTCCTTAATACTGCCACCAGGATTGCAAGATTCTAGTTTTAGATAAAAATCATGTTGTTGGCACAACTCGCCTAAGCGATTTAATCTCACAATTGGTACCATACCAACAGCTTCACTCACATCATTTGATAAAGCTGACCTCAGTTGTGGGTTAACTCTATTCAATTTAATCGAATTTTTTAATAATTCCATCTCAATGCTCCAGTTTATTTGGGACTTGAGTAGTTATAGCAATTAGCAGTTAGCTTTTAGCAATTAGCTTTTTTTAAATGCTCTGTTACTAAGGGTTTTAGTCAGAAAAAATGCCTTAAGCGCCTTGGCGACTGCTATACTTTTTACTTGAAATTAAGCATTTATTAAACAGTCAGCTTGTAGCCTATTTTTGCTGTCAATGTCTTTAAATTTCTATTCTTTCAACAGCAATGAAATCTTGATTACTGTTTATACCAAGCTTTGCGCCACTGCTTCATTTGGTCAATTTCTTTCTGCTGGGAAGCCACAATATTTTGAGATAATTTCTTAATTTCTGCGTGCTGAGACTTAGCCAACGCATCATTAGCCATTGTGATAGCTCCCTCATGGTGGGGAATCATGGCATTAATGAAGCGTAAATCAAACTCAGCATCCGCCGCCCCTAAATCTTGAGACATCATCATGCTCTGTTTTTGCTCATCTGACATTGGGACTGTAGATTTGCCCGCGCCTCCATAAGCAACTAATTGAGTTCCAGCTTTGGGATACCAAGCTTTCCGCCACTGTTTTAACTGCCCAATTTCTTTATTTTGAGCATTGATAATTTCGGATGCTAATTTTTTAATTTCTGGGCGTTGGGATTTTTGTTGAGCTTGTTTTGCCATTTCTACCGCGCCTTGATGGTGTGGTGTCATGGCATCAATAAATCGCAGATCATAGTTAGCATCTGCTGAACCCAAGTCCATAGCCATATCATGGTTGCCACTACCATGTCCAGAATGACTACTGTGGTCGGCGTTGTTTCCAGTACTGGAATTGTTTGAGGCAGTGTTGGAAACTTGGTTTGGAGTTTGTGAAGAAGTGGAACACCCTGTAATAACTCCACCTGCGACGGATGCGATCGCCACCAAACTAATCAAAAAGCTCGTTTTCATTGATCTTGGTTTCATAGAGTAACTGAGAGACAGCTAGATTTTCCACAGTGCATGGAATTAGCCCTCATTACTCAGTTTGTTACTCAAAAATGAAATTAAGATGAAATCGTTCTACTGCTTTGCAGTAAAATTTCTATAAAAAGCTTGCCTTTAACGCTGGATGTATTAATTATTAATTGTTAATTGTTATTGCTCAACCTCAAACAGATAACGAGCCAAACCAGATTGACGAATGATTGACTGCAATGTACCAATTCGCAATTCTGGGTAATCAGGTATAGGTACTGTCAGCGTCGTATATGATAGCCTTCTTTGCATAATAATATGGCTACCTTTTCGCCGAACTTGAACAAAATCATGTTTGGCTAAAATTTGACAAGCTTCTGCTGCTGACAGTACCCGCAGTTTACCCAATATTTACTTCCACACGAGTAATAAAAATTTCCGAATGTAATCTATTCTGTATCTCTTTAGGATCGGCAGTTTCAAAAAATAGTTCTAATGCTTCAACTAAATTGTTGCGTGCCTCTTCAATATTACAGCCTTGACTAGCAATATCAATTTCGGGACAGAGGGATACATATCCACTGCCTTCGCGTTCAATAATTGCTGTAAATTGTTGCATTATTGGCATCCTTACCAGCATTTTTTATGACCGTAATTACAAAATATTTTCAACGTCATGGGCTAACGTAAAACTTTAGCCAGTGGTAATTAATCTCAAATGAGAATTTATAACAGCCGTAACCTTGTTTAAATTGATTTTGAATTGTCTAGACGCTACTCTTGTCAACCATCTTTGTTGATAATTTTGAACGCAATAATAAATATGATTTTCATCGCTAGTTAGGACACCATCTTTACAGATAAATTCTCTGTAAGGAGATTGAACAAGCTTTTCTACTGTTATCGAAAGTACCTTTTGATCAAATAATCTTCAAGCACTTAGCATAGCGGTATGGTAAACAAATTTATGTTTACCTTTTTCAATGCCGTATAATTCTTATTCGTCCAAAGTAAAAAATAGAGGCATCTAATCTTGTAGTTTGATTTTATCTTGAGCAAGTTGGATTTGATTGAGCTATAACAATTATCTAATTACATCTAGTTGTTATAAAATAAAGCTCTACTTAAGAAGTGAGTTTAATCTTATAACCAACTTAACGGTCTTGCTAACAGTCAAATAATTTGCCATCTTTATAGAGATTACCAAAGATGATTATTTATTACACATGACTATTCTAGCATATGGTAATGAGAGAGCGCAATTGTATAGAGTGTTATGATTCTTATTACTGATGTGTGATTTCTTGAAATTCTTTTAAACAGCTACGAAATAGAGGATGATTTGATGTATCGTATTTATAAGGATGAATAGTCGATAGTGGCTTTAATTCCATCATAGTAGCAGCTAGAAAGGCTCCGTCAAAATTTTCTAAATCAGTAGGTTTAATATCCCGTTCCTCTACCTGGAGTTGGAGGCTTTTAGCAATATCAATAATTGTTAAACGGGTAATTCCAGGGAAGATATGGGGAGTTAAGGCAGGAGTAACTAATTTCTCTTTTTGGATTAAAAAAAGATTGGCTACTGCTGCTTCAGTAATTCGACCTTGTTGATCGAGTAAAATAGCATCATTAAATCCAGCTACTTGTGCCGCACGACGAGCTAGATAACTATTTACATACGTTCCGCATATTTTCCATGCTAAAGGAATGGCGTTACCTGAGATGCGTTCATAAGGCGAAATGTGGCAAGTTAAAGATTTATCTACATCACGAGCAATCGTCACCGCTAAAATGGTCACATCAACAGGCATCAAATCATTAAAGCTTAGTTGTGGTACTGAACGGTAAACAATTGGTCTGATGTAATAATTTGTTGCAGGTAATTGATCTAAAAGTGATAAAATACCTAATTTTAAATCTGCATTTGACCAGGGAAATTCTAGCCCCATCTGTGTCGCACCATTGCGGAGGCGATCTAAATGTGCATCCAAGCAATGAATGTAATAATGATTACCATTCCAATAAGCCATGATGCCATCAAAAACACCGATTCCTAAGTGGAGAGAATGGCTAGCAATAGAAGGTGCAGCTTGTTCACGTTCAACCAGTTTGCCATTATGCCAAACAATCGGAGTTGCTTCAAGCATTTCTTAGCGCTTTTAGTGATGAGAGAGAAGTGAAGGGTGAGATATAAATTAGGGAAGCGCTGCTGTTTCAGCTACCATAATTTCAGGTTGGGTTGATTCGGGCATCAAACGTGCTACTCCTTGCTTGATAAATGCTTGCAAAAAAGCTACCCGTTGATTTTCTAGAAATACTTGTTTAAGCGTTTCACTTAGTTGTTCAATATTAAATAATCCACCTGTAGTTGTAGCAGTTTCCTGAACTTGGAAATATTCTATCAAACTTAACCCTGCTAATCTGGTCAGGTAAGCGGCACTTACTCCCTGTACTACGCCACCAGCAACAAAAGTAATAGCATTGCTTTTGAGCATACCGCCAACGGCTTGAGTGGAAAGCTCGACTAATCCCAGCTTAACCATTAAACTACCTATCGTGCTGGCTATAGTTTGCGCTTGTTGTAGTGAGAAGTTTTGCTGATAAACATTACCCAAATCTATAATTAGTTGGGCATTAATAGCGGCAGTTGCTAATAAATCAAGTGCGGGAACTGGGTTAGCCAAAGCTGTAGCAGCGACTATCCATTGATATTGCTCAATTATAGGTAGAGCGCGCTCGCGTCGTACTTGATTTAATACAGTTTTCGCCTCTGTTTTCAAGTTAACCGCTTGTCGATAAGCACTAGCCAAAATTAATTGTTGTGCTGAGTGGGATAATATTTGCTCTAGCTGTTGTGTCAAAGGTGCGATATTAGCTGCTGGTTTTTCCATCCACTCTTGTAATGAACCATCCGGCTGATGCTGACGTACTTTAACAAGTCCTGGTTCAGCTGCGATCGCTACTACATCATCTTTATTCAATATACCCTGCATCCGTTGTCGCAGTTGGTTTAAAATTACTAATCTTTCATCAGGTACATACTGGTCTTGTTTATTAAAAACAAGCATAATTTTTTGATGAGATTTAGCCATTTGTTGCAGAGTTTGAAACTCTGGATCAGTCAAATCAGCAGCAGTGAGAAATAAGATTAAATCAGAAGCGATCGCTACCTGATTGGTAATAACATCAGCATCATTCGCTGTAAATAATGCTGTTGTCTCGCTAAAACTCGGTTGCTGGTTTTGGAAGCAACTATTTTCTAGAAGTTTTACTAAAGTTGTTTTACCGACATTTTTACCACCTGTAACAGCTATACGATTAACTTTTCTGTCTAACTCTGCTGTTACTTGGACAACTTGCTGCCTTAATTGCAAATTAGCGGGATGATTTTCTGCTTCAGATTCTAGTATAGTAATCGCTGTTTCAACTTGAGCGATCGCTTTTTCTACCGTTTCCCGTTCCATTGTTGATGCTATCGGTGATATATCAACTTGAGGGGACGTGCGTTTTTGGAAAAACCAGAAACCACCACCAAGTGCGATCGCGCCTAATACTGTAAACTCTCCTAATTGAGCCATTGAGTGATGCAAACTTTGCAACAGCCACAGCGATAAAGATAACCCAATTCCACCAACTAAAATCGGACGGCGCAATTTCACTGCCATTTAGTCCTCCGCAACCTTACTCCCACCAAGCTTCACTTTATGACAGCTTGACACATATCCCTATACTTATGCTACGCCTAGTAGTACCAATATTAGACATCGACACTCCCCTTAAATAGATCCGAAGGTAGAGACAAGCCATGCGCTAGTCTCTACATTGCACTATACCAACGGAGTCGCTACGCTTATACGCTAACGCGCCTATACATGAGATTTGTTCGTTTATTCAAATTTTAGATAATTAACCACAGATATCCACAGATGGACACAGATAAACACAGATGGGGTAACTCCTTGAGAGCAAGAAGTCTATTCTTGTTTTGATGAAGCGCAATTAGCTTGATCAGCAAAGATGCTCAGAGGATGTCAATATATATTCAAGCCGTCCTTGCTTGATTCTGTAATGAGCTATTGCCTCAACCCCGCTTGCCAAAAGCCACAGAACCCTGCGGGGACAAACTTTTGCCTCGCCTGTGGGACAAAATTACAACTGAAAGATCGTTATCGTGCCATTGCGCCAATTGGTGAAGGGGGTTTTGGTAGAACCTTCTTAGCTGAAGATACAGACAGGCTTAACACCCATTGTGTGATTAAGCAACTATTTCCTTTGCTACAAATTCAGGGCAGTAGTGGTGCAATGTCTAAAGCCAGCTTGCTATTTGAACAAGAAGCAAGACGTTTGTTGGAATTAGGAGAACAACATCCTCAAATTCCTACACTATTTGGTTACTTTGAGCAAAACAAAATTTTGTATTTGGTACAGCAATATATTGAAGGGCAGGATTTAGATCAAGAATTAGAACAGCAAGGAGCATTTAGCGAACAACAAATTATAGAATTATTAAATGATTTATTACCTGTATTACAATTTGTCCATGAAAATCAGGTAATTCACCGAGATATTAAGCCTACAAATATTGTGCGACGGCGGAGCGATCGCAAATTTGTGTTAATTGATTTCGGTGTATCTAAACAGCTAAGTGCCACAGGTTTAGCTAAAACGGGTACAAGAACTGGTACAGAAGGATTTGCACCTATTGAACAACTGCGCGGCGGTAAAGCGTTTCCAGCTAGTGATCTCTACAGCTTAGGTGTTACTTGTATTCATTTGCTGACAGCAGCGCAAATTGATGAGCTTTATGATCCATTAGAAGGTAATTGGTTATGGAAAGAACAGTTAAATAAAAAAGGAGTAACCGTTAGCGATCACCTAACTCAAGTTTTGGATAAAATTCTCCAAGAATATGTTAAAGAACGCTATCAATCCGCCGCAGAAGTGCTGAAAGATCTTAATCAGTTAGAAACATTTCCAGTTGTTTCTAATGACAATAATATTACTAATACCCAGATCACCTCTCCAATAGAACCTGTTCCATTAGCACCACAACCACAACCTCAAATTCAAACTTGGGAATTTGTTCGCACCCTTACAGGACACTCTAACTTAGTTCGTTCTGTTGCTTTTAGTTTAGATGGTAAAATTCTTGCTAGTGGTAGTTGGGATAACACTATCAAGTTATGGAATATAGAGACTAGCCAGCTAATTCACACTTTAACAGGACATTCAGATCCAGTTTCTACGGTGGTTTTTAGTCCAGATAATCAAGTTATTGCTAGTGGCAGTGCTGATGGTAGTATTAAGCTCTGGCAAACCTCTAATGGTAAGCTAATGCGTAGTCTTAGAGGTCATACCGACTGGATTAAATCTGTAGCCATTAGTCCAAATGGGGAAACACTTGCTAGTGGTAGCGATGATAACACTATCAAGATTTGGCAGATTGATAGCGGTGTATTAATTAATACATTATTTGGGCATTTATATCCAGTTTCTTCTGTAACATTTAGCCCTGATGGGCAAATTTTGGCAAGTTGTAGTTCAGATCACACAATCAAGCTATGGCAAGCTAACGATGGGAAACTAATTCGTACTCTTACTGGTCATACAGACTGGATCAAATCTATAGCTATTACTCCTGATTGCCAAACTCTTGTAAGTGGCAGTAGAGACAATACTATTAAGTTATGGGAAATTTCTACTGGGAAACTAATTCGTACACTTAAGGGTCATTCTAAAGGTGTTTGGTGGGTGGCGATCGCTCCCGATGGCAAAATTATTGCTAGTGCCAGTAGTGACAATACCATCAACCTCTGGCGCAGTAATACTGGTGAACTGAGCCAAACCCTAAAAGACCATGCCAAGGGGGTTAGATGTGTCGCGTTTAGTCCAGATCATCGAACTCTTGCTAGTGGTAGTGCTGAAAATACCATCACTCTTTGGCGTTCTAATTGATTAGGTCACCTCGATTATTGATAATTTTAAGTAAATTTTTACAAATAATAGTTAAAATTTTCTATAAATTCCTGGCTTTCATCTGTAGCTAAAGTTGAATAGACTATATAAACTTAATTTTTTTTGGCATTTTGGCTTTTATAGGTTATATTTTTAGCTTACTAATGTGAGAATGTAAAATTTAAACATTAATCATTTAATATAAATGAATAATAAAACAATAACCCAATATCTAATTACTACTAAAATTAGCGTAATCAAACTCTATGTCAATTGTTAATCAGTTAACTACAACTGGTAATCAACAACAAACACGCCCGGTTTTGGTGGTTGAAGATCCTAAAGGAAAACGTATAATTAATCTTGATAAAAATATTTATTCACTGGGTCGCAGTTCCTTAAATTCTATCGTTCTTAATTCGCGGATTGTTTCTCGTCATCATGCAACATTACTGCGTGTTACTGATACAGAAAATGAAACTTATTTATTTCAAATAATTGATGGAAATTTACAGGGTCAACATAGTACTAATGGCTTAATTATTAATGGTAGATCGTGTTGGTCAAAAGCTCTCCAACATAAAGATTTAATTATATTTGGAGGTAATGTACAAGCTAGTTATTTTGTGATCGATGCTAATTTATCAGATGAAGATATTTTTGAATATTGTGAGCAAGAAAAATCACTTAAGTATCAATCTTTCGCCAATGAGACATTTGAAACGTTAGTTCCAGATGATATTTCTGTTGATCCTTCTAGTGAAGCCGCATTACTGAGACTTGCGTCTTTCCCTGAGCTTTTACCTACACCGATTATTGAAATTGATTTACAGGGTAAAATTACTTATTGTAATCCTGCTACACTTGTGCAATTTCCAGATGTTCAGGAATTACAGCTTAATCATCCAATATTATTAGGAATACTTTCAGTAGTTCAAAATGAAAAAAAGGAATTTTTTGTTAGAGAAGTGGAAGTTGAAAATGCGATATTTGAACAATCTGTTCACTATATTGCTGAAAGTAATTTAATCCGAATTTACTTAGGAGATATTACTAAACGTAAACAAGCAGAAAAAGAACGCGAACAACTACTTATTAGTGAGCAAGCAGCACGCGCTGAGGCTGAAGCAGCTAATCGCATGAAGGATGAGTTTCTGGCTACACTTTCTCATGAACTTCGTACACCCTTAAATGCCATGATCGGGTGGACAAGTTTGTTGCGTAGCCGGAAATTAGATGAGAAAACTGTCAGTCGTGCTATTGAAACAATTGAGCGCAATACTAGATCTTTGGCGCAACTGATCGAAGATGTCTTAGATGTTTCACGGATTATTAGGGGTAAGTTACGCTTAAATGTTCGTTCGGTCAAACTAATTCCTATAATTGAGGCGGCGATAGAAACTATACGCCCTGCGGCAGACGCTAAAAATATTCAAATTGAATGTTTTTTAGACGCTGCTGTACCGCCAATTTTAGGTGATGCAAATCGTTTACAACAAGTTGTATGGAATTTGCTTTCTAATGCAGTTAAGTTTACACCTCAATCTAGCCGTGTTGAAGTTAGGCTGCTATTGAGTACAGATACGGAAATGCAAGGTAATTCTGCTCAGATTCGGGTAAGCGATGCGGGTATAGGAATCAATCCTGATTTTTTACCTCATGTGTTTGATCGTTTTAGTCAAGCAGATAGTTCTACTACTAGGGCGCATGGTGGATTAGGACTTGGGTTGGCGATAGTGCGACACTTAGTAGAACTCCAAGGTGGAACTGTCAAAGCAGAAAGTGCAGGGGAAGGATTAGGAGCAACTTTCCTGGTAAATTTGCCCTTAATAGCGGCAAATCAAGAATTAGCAGTAGCTACTCCAGAAGCAGAAAATACTACTAAGCCTCACTCTGTAGTTTCGATTCAGCCTCCTGTGCGATCGCTTGCTGGTTTACGTGTGTTAGTAGTAGATGATCAAGCTGATACACGTGAGTTTCTAATTACAATGCTGCACGAGTATGGCGCTGAGGCAACAGCAGTAGAAACAGTAAGTGAAGCACTCGAAACACTACAACATTGGAAGCCAAATGTTTTAATCAGCGATATCGGAATGCCTGGAGAGGATGGTTACGCACTAATTCGCAAAATTAGGGCAATGACTACAGAAGAAGGTGGGAATATTCCGGCGATCGCACTCACAGGTTATGCTAGTGCAAGCGATCGCACACAAGCCTTATTAGCAGGCTTTCAGATCCACGTCCCCAAGCCAATTGATGCAGTTGAGTTAGCTGTGGTTGTCGGGAAACTTACTGGAAGAATAATAAATTAATTATTTTTTACAAAACCCCATAATCCCCTGTTTATCTAGATAAATAGGTAAAAATTAAATATCAGCCAGAGATAATTTATATCACTAATTATCGGCATTTTGCAAGATTACTGGATTTATCACTAGCCTGAAAATAAATCACACTCTAGCCTCTAGCTATACCATCTGCCTATCAATACCTGCTAAATAATCTAGAGCTTTACAGATTTTTACTTAGTCTTACCTCTAAAAATCCCCATGCTATTTCAGGGTAAATCTGACTATGATAACTGATCGAAGCAGATACTTTTATATTGTACCTAATTTTATATGAAAGCAATACAAATGTTTATAAAAAACTAAATAAAAGTATAAAAAAGAAATTTAATTGATTTTTAATCGAAATGATTAGTAATTTTATCTTTTAAACTCATATACACTTAAGCAAGTGCTTTCTTTTGTTCTTAAATTGGACAATAATTCAGTTCAGCGACCTGATTGACAAAGCAACATTAAAGCTCCCAGATAAAGAAAACCCTATAGGAGGCAAACAAGCGTGAAATTAGCAGTTTATGGAAAAGGTGGTATTGGTAAATCTACAACTAGCTGTAATATCTCTGTAGCCTTGGCGCGTCGTGGAAAGAAAGTGCTGCAAATTGGTTGTGACCCAAAACACGACAGCACATTTACCCTGACAGGCTTTTTGATTCCTACAATTATTGATACCCTTCAGGAAAAGGATTATCACTACGAAGACGTTTGGCCTGAAGACGTTATATATAAAGGTTATGGTGGTGTTGACTGCGTAGAAGCTGGTGGGCCTCCGGCTGGTGCAGGTTGTGGCGGCTATGTAGTTGGCGAAACCGTTAAGCTGCTGAAAGAACTTAATGCCTTTGACGAATACGACATTATTCTGTTTGACGTATTAGGTGACGTAGTGTGTGGTGGCTTTGCCGCGCCACTCAACTATGCTGATTACTGCTTAATTGTTACAGACAATGGTTTTGATGCTTTATTTGCAGCTAACCGAATTGCTGCATCTGTGCGAGAAAAAGCGCGTACTCACCCATTACGCCTTGCTGGTTTAATTGGCAACCGTACTTCTAAACGGGATTTAATTGACAAATATATTGATTCAGTCCCAATGCCAGTATTGGAAGTGTTGCCTCTGATTGAAGATATTCGCGTTTCTCGCGTTAAAGGCAAAACATTGTTTGAAATGGCAGAAAGTGAACCATCACTTAACTACGTCTGCGACTACTACCTAAATATTGCAGACCAAATTCTAGCTAAACCTGAAGGTGTGGTTCCCAATGACTCACCTGATAGAGAGTTGTTCTCATTGCTGTCTGACTTCTACCTCAATCCTACTCAACCTAAATCTGAGGAAGAACATTTAGATTTGATGATGGTTTAATAGCTATTTTGCCCACAGCAGCCAACACCATCTAGATCAACAAAGTCCGCACCACGCGGACTTAGGCAGCAATAAAGCTTTCATTTTTTGACTAAGCAGAGGCAGTATGAAATAGCCGAAAAACACTTTTCGGTAATAAATATCTGTGCTTATCTGCTACAGGTTACGTTTTCAAAAATTCTAAATCCCAATTTGAGAGGAGAAATTTTACATGACGGTTGCAGCAGAACCACAAGGTTTAAATTTTGAGTGTGAAACTGGAAATTATCATACATTTTGCCCGATTAGCTGCGTAGCATGGCTCTATCAGAAGATTGAAGATAGTTTCTTCTTAGTAATTGGTACTAAGACTTGTGGCTACTTCTTGCAAAATGCAATGGGCGTAATGATTTTCGCTGAACCCCGTTATGCGATGGCGGAGTTAGAAGAAGGCGATATTTCCGCACAGTTGAATGATTATGAAGAATTGAAGCGGTTGTGTTTGCAGATTAAACGCGATCGCAATCCTAGTGTAATTGTCTGGATTGGCACTTGCACCACCGAAATCATCAAAATGGATTTGGAAGGTTTAGCACCTAGACTAGAATCTGAAATCGGTATCCCCATTGTTACCGCTCGTGCTAACGGTTTGGATTATGCTTTTACTCAAGGGGAAGATACCGTATTAGCGGCGATGGCTGCCCGTTGTCCTGAGAAGGCTCCTGTGGTAGAAAGTGAGAAGAAAGAAAGAAATGCGATCGCATCCTTACTAAACTTCGGCAAAAAGAAAGAAGATATCGCCACAGAAGAATCAGAATATGTCAAGCATCCCCCGTTAGTTTTATTCGGTTCTTTACCAGATCCAGTTGTTACTAACCTGACATTAGAATTAAAGAAACAAGGCATTAAAGTTTCTGGCTGGTTGCCATCAAAGCGTTACACAGAATTACCAGTTTTAGAAGAAGGCTACTATGTTGCTGGCGTTAACCCCTTTCTCAGTCGCACAGCTACAACCTTAATGCGTCGTCGCAAGTGCAAACTCATAGGCGCACCATTCCCCATTGGGCCAGATGGAACTCGTGCTTGGATTGAGAAAATCTGCTCAGTATTTGGTATAGAACCCAAAGGTTTAGATGAACGGGAAGCACAAATCTGGGCTGGTGTAGAAGATTACGTTAAGCTGGTGCGTGGTAAGTCTGTCTTCTTAATGGGCGACAACTTACTAGAAATATCTTTAGCGCGTTTCTTAATTCGCTGCGGCATGACTTGCCCAGAAATCGGTATTCCTTATATGGATAAGCGTTATCAAGCTGCTGAATTAGCATTGCTTGAGAAAACTTGTCAAGAAATGGGCGTACCAACACCAAAAATTGTTGAAAAACCAGATAATTACAACCAAATTCAGCGCATTCACGAATTGCATCCTGATTTAGTAATTACTGGTATGGCTCATGCTAACCCCTTAGAAGCGCGTGGGATTAATACTAAGTGGTCAGTTGAGTTTACTTTTGCTCAAATTCACGGCTTTACTAATACCCGTGACATTTTAGAGTTAGTAACTCGTCCATTGCGTCGGAATAACAACCTGAAAGATTTAGGTTGGGACAAGTTAGTGAAGGAAGAAGCGAAGGTTTAACCTCACTATCTACCCCTTTCCTTGTAGGGAGAGGGGAGTAAGAATTAAATTATAGATAAGAGCGATCCAGTGCGATCGCTCTTGGCATTTATGGCGATCGCTTAAAATAATAGAATTAGTAACTTGGATTTTTTTCGATAGGCTAACTTGATGAGTAGAATACCTTCAAAAGAAGAAAGCCGAGAAATGTTGCAATGGCTAAACCGCAACCGTCGGCAATTAAATCTGTATGCTCATCAATACATTGCTTACAATGCTAATGGAATTATTTGTCACAGCGAAAATTTGCGAGAAGCTTTAAATTTTGCTGAAGCTTCAGGAGAAATTTATTCAATTTATTTAGTCCCTGGATTTACAGAATCAATTGTAATTTTACCAATTTCTTTTCGTACAGTCAGCCGCCATGAATGGCAGCCAGATTATCAGATAATTTTGCAACATAAAGACTCGGTAATCAATGCCACGATGGTAGTAGATTCAGGAGCAGATTTTAGTGTAATTTCTTTGAAAGCTGGTCAAGATTTGGGCTATGCTTTAGCTGATGGAGAGACAATATTAGTAGGACAGACAATAGGAGGAAAGGTCGAGTATGTTTTAAGACAGATTCAAATGAATATTGATGGATACATTTTTATTGCTCCTGTTGCATGGATACAAAATAATACCGCAGATGTGATGCTTTTGGGGAGAGAGGTTGTATTTGATAAGTTTAATATTGAGTTTAAACAAGCTGAGGAGCAGATTATTTTTAGATGGCGCGAGTAGTTGGAGAGATAGCGATCGCTCATTTCTCATAACTCAAGCTACGCTATAAATAACCTTTGTTATGGCTGTGGAAATCAATGTTATGACAGTCTTCACCTTAACCTTACCACATACTTTAACCCTGACAGATGAGCAATTTTTTGAGCTTTGTCAGAATAACCGCGATTATCAATTTGAGCGTACAGCATCAGGAGAATTGATTATTATGCCACCCACAGGTAGCGAAACTGGCAGACGCAATGCTAGAGTAACTCAGCGATTGTTAAATTGGGCAGATACAGATGGTACTGGAGTTGCCTTTGACTCTTCAACTGGGTTTAAATTACCAAATGGTGCAGAGCTTTCTCCTGATGCTTCTTGGGTTAAAAAAGAAAGATGGGAAGCTTTAACCCCTGAACAACAAGCAAGATTTGCTCCAATATGTCCTGATTTTGTGGTGGAATTATGTTCTCTTAGTGATTCACTAGAAAAAACCCGCGCCAAAATGAGGGAATATATTGACAACGGCGCTAGATTGGGATGGATGCTTAATCGCAAAAATCAGCAGGTGGAAATTTATCGCCCTAGTACTGAAGTTGAGATATTACAATCTCCCACAACTATATCAGGGGAGGATGTATTACCAGGATTTGTATTGAATCTTAAAGATATTCTTTGAAGAATATTGCAAGTATTCAGTTAAGCTAACGCGCATCTAAATTGTACATTTTATAACTCTTGAGAAAAGTTATCAAACACTCTTACCCTCTCTCCTCCCTCCCTAAAATATAAAATTTAGAAGCACAACAGCTTATCAGCTTATAAGTCTTGGGATGGCTAACGCCTACGTTCAATACCTTCAATTTCCACTCAGACTTTACTTCAAGCTGAAAATTTAACAACTATGGATAATGGAACATAGAACTCAAATGAGGTAATTATGGGTTTAGGTCTTCTTATCGGCGGTAAATGGGTATCTGAACGTGAACAAGAAGATTCCCAAGGTAAATTCATCCGACCTGTAACAACTTTCCGCAACAAAATAACTGCTGATGGTTCTAGTGGCTTTAAAGCTGAGGCTGGACGCTATCATCTGTATATTTCTTGGGCTTGTCCTTGGGCGCACCGCACCGCCATTATGCGGAAGTTGAAAGGACTAGAAGATGTTATTGGGATGTCAGTTGTTCACCCAGAAATATATGAAAATAGCTGGGAATTTTCATCAACTGATCCAGGGTCTATTCCCGATACGGTAAATAATGCTAACGCCCTTTGGGAAATATATCTCAAAGCAGATCCCAACTATGAAGGGCGAGTAACAGTTCCGGTACTTTGGGATAAACAAACTAACACGATAGTTAATAATGAATCCCGTGAAATTATTCGGATGTTGGATACAGAGTTTGCGGCTTTGGCTAAATCAGATGTAAACTTCTATCCCGAAGATTTACGGGAAGTTATTGACCAGACTATCGACACAATCTATCAACCAATTAATAATGGTGTCTATCGCGCAGGATTCGCTACCTCTCAAACGGCTTATGAAGAAGGTTTAACCGACTTATTTAATGCCTTGGATCACTGGGATGAAGTGTTAGGAAAGCAGCGTTACCTGTGTGGCGATCGCATCACTGAAGCAGACTGGTGTATATTTACCACACTATTACGCTTTGATGTCGTCTACTACGGTCACTTCAAATGTAACCTCCGCCACATTTGGGACTATCCCAATCTGTGGAACTACTTTAAAGAACTCTACCAAGTACCAGGAGTCAAAGAAACCTGCAACATTGACCACATTAAGCGGCACTACTACAAGAGCCATAATAAAATCAATCCCACTCGGATTGTCCCCAAGGGGCCAGAAATTGATTTTGGCACACCACACAATCGCGCCCAAAAAGTTGCTGTTGCAGCAGTCTGATTAAATTTACACAATTTTTCAGATTGCATAGGTAATTAAGTAACTCCACCTAAAAAAATCATAACTAAAATCTTCCTCTCCGCTTAACAAGGTAAAAATGTTGGGGGGAGGGCTTTTTTGTTTAATTAGGTTGGCATACTTACTTACTAATTTTCCCTGCTTTTAGATTTCGTATATGCAATGCTTTGATTTGTGGGTGAGAGCCTCTGTAAAGTTTTACAATACTTGCAAGTAAAAAGTTTATTTTTGTTTAAATCCTGGAGCCGGATCTATGACATCATATGTAACCTCCTCTGCTAGAGCCGAGATGAGCGAACTCCGGCGTTTAAAAACTCTTTTACCGCCAGAGTTACAAAGCTGGGTAAGTGTGGAGGGAACTACAGAGGTAAATCCACCTCTAGTGCGTTGTGAAGAAATTGGTAAAGATCAGGTAGAAATTCAAATTGACTTGGTGAAATGGGATCAACTAGCCCTCGATCAAAGAAATTTGCTGTTTTGGCATGAAGTCGCCCGTATTCAAAATGACACCATCCCTAGAGAAGGTTGGGAAATGGCAGCACTTGCCATTGGCTTAGGTGGTGCAGTCGGTGAACTTTGGGTGCAAGATGGCTTACTACTGTTATTGGCATTAGTACTTTGTGGCGTTTCAGGGTATCGCCTCTACCAAAAAAATAATGGTGAGCGAAACTTTAAAGAAGTAGCAGAAGCAGACGAAAAAGCGATCGCGCTAGCAACCCGCTTTGGTTACACACTTCCCAACGCCTACAAAAGTCTCGGCAGTGCCTTGAAAACCTTAATTGAAATCACTCCTAATAAACGTCAACGCAGCAAATACGAAACCCGTCTGCAAGCTCTCCGACGCAGTGCTTCTAAAGCTAAATCTAAGGTCAAAGGATCGCGGGAAGGTTTTGAGTAAATAATTCTAGGGGCGAAAATTGAAGCGCCCCTAACCTTTTTAAATCCTAATAAAATTTAAGCTGGCTTTCTCTTGAGAGATATAGCCGCCAAACCTAAAAGCACTAACCCAGCAGTAGCCGTTGGTTCTGGCACCTTACTTGGCACAACGTATCCTGCTAACTCTGTACTACTAGCCTTAAACGAGTAAAGATAGGTAGGAATCAAACTTGATCCATTTTGACAACCGCTATCAATAGCTACCTGTGTGCCATCTGTGCAAACATCAAACTGTGTATTGGAGCTATTTTGAGTAACGCTAAAGTCGTTATCACTACCAACTAACAGTGCATAAGAACCATCTGTAAGTTTAGGGCCAATTGTCAAACCCTCAAGCTTTTCTGGAATGATCTGCCCAACACCTTGCAAAGCAGCCGCAATGTCTAGAAACAAGGACTTACTAACAGGTACTACCTCGCTTGGCAAAGTGTTGCTGCCTGCCAAGCTAATATTACTAACATCAGTTGCACCTGTCAGATCAATCTTATAAACTCTTTTGCTACCAACTGGGTTGATGCTTGTAGGATCTGCTTCACCCACACCACGATTGTCGCGCTCAATCACCAAAAACTCATTGTCATTTAGTGCTGTAATAGAGCTAATGCCAATATTACGACCTTGAGCCGTAGCAGTAAAATCATTTGTAGTTCCTGGGATGCGGTCATTTATATCTGCAATGCTTTCTACCTGGTAGATATACTGGGCTAGACTTTCACCCGTCTTTGTATCATACTCAACAATTCTCAAGTTACGGCTACGGCGACCTTCATTGGTGTCACCTTCATTAACTAAGGGGTCTTGCAGCATTGCAAATAGTTTTGAGCCATCAGGACTCAGCGTCAACCCTTCAAACCCTCGGTTATCCTGGCGACCACTGGTGATAATTGGACGACCATCAACATAATTAATAGTACCGTCGCTTTGTTGAGGAATTAAATTGCTCGGAGTGTTAAATGCCTGTAGGAATGAACCATCTGGACGAAATTCATATACAGAAGGCCCGTATTCATCGGATACATAAAAATTGCCGTTAGGAGCAACCGAAAATCCCTCTGAGTCGAGACTAAGACCTAAAATACTCGCATTGCCGTTTAGTCTTGTTGGATTCAACCCGTTGTAACTGTTACCGTTGTTTTGAAACTTAATAGTATCGAGTAAATTGAAGCCACCGATCGCGCCAGTAGTTTTGTTGACATCAACAGAGAACTTTTGTACCCGTGATTCGTAGGGAATAACGCCACCACCAGGGCCTCGATCAACAAGACCATAGTACACATTTTGATAGCGATCGTAGTAATGATCCGAAAAAAATCCACCTAAACGGTTGATATTGGCACCGCCATTACCCCCATTAAGCGGCGATAAATCTGCACTTCCCCCTGGAATTGTTAGAGTATTAACTAGATTAATAGCTTTTGCTGACTTAGCACTAACTATGAAAGTTAGAGCAGAGATAAACAGGGAAAAACTCAATGTAGAAAGACGATACTTTGCTTTAGCCATCTCTAAAACTTAAAAGAATTACTTTTTCAGCATTCAATATTGGCTTTAAGCGGAAGTTAAGATTAAATTAACGACTACCTTCTAAATCTATTTTTTTGCCATACGTTTAAATCTTGAGTTTTAGTTTGCTGCATCATAGTAAAATACTCAATTTTTCAAAATATAGCAAAAGTCAAGCTCAGGCAATCTTACTGATAGCGGTCAGCAGTCACATTTTTTCAATGCCAATATTTATAAGGGTTTCAGAATAAATGGGTGTTTTAACCGCCTTGGCTGTTGCTATAAGTAGCGATCGCAAATCTCAACCATAAAATATATAAGCTAAAGCTAAAATAAAAGGCACACATGGAAGTTTTTAAAAGCTACAGCTACTTATAAATTAATAGCTGGTTTGTTCAAAACTCATTAAAGTTGACCAATCATTTTATGCGTCTGTGGCACAACCCTTACTTGTTTTAAGTAACGCTTCATCAAGGTTTGCCACTCTAAAACTTGTTCTGGAGAAGGTGGTAATACCGCTGTCTTATGTGTAGAGTGAACACTATCCAAAGGCGTGACTGGCTGCAAAAACATAGGAATATTTGGACTACAATCTGCCACCAATTCAGCCGTTTGTTGTAACTCATTAGGAGCAGTTTCAGCAGAAATAATCAATTTGACAAAAACTTCAACTTTTGAGCTATGGCAGCGTTTCAAAAATTCCGCGTGAGCTTGCCAATGTGACTCTCCACTCACACTAGGCAACTTAATATCCATACCTACAGAGTCAAGGTAAGGTAAAATGAGTGATAATTGTTCTGGACGATGACCGCCAGTTTCTAAATAAATTTGTAAACCTGTTAAAGAACGTACTTCCGGTAAAAACTTTACTAAAAAAGGCGCGTGTAGCAGTGGCTCGCCACCAGTTAAACTAATACTATCGTGTAAACCAGGTTGATTTTGCCGCTCTACCCATTCCAGTAATAATGGTATTGATACAGGATTAGGGTAAGTTTCAAAATCTCGGCTTCCAGGGGTTTTCTCAATTTTGCAAGTGGGTGGTATCTCCCAAGTATGGGCGCTATCACAGAAATGGCAGCGTAAATCGCATAATGCAAAGCGAATAAAAATTTGACGAGTACCGATATTTAAACCTTCGCCTTGAATAGCGGAAAATATTTCTATTAATCGAGCGCTGAGTAATCCAGCCGTTGTTGATGTCATGATCTCGCCAAAATGAAGATTTTATTCTTTCAAAACTTAACCTACAACTAGATCAAAAACTATAACGATCAAGCGTTCAGGTTTGAATTATTGATAATAGCTAAATTGTTAGTAAGTTTTTTGATAATAATTAATAAATTTTAGAAATTAATGCTTTACTGTTTATTTACTCAATCAATATATAACATTTGTGGATGCAGGTGTGGATTATTATATTAATTATATCTATATTTTACCGGAAGTCAATATTAAAAAATTAGTTACACATAACTAGGCTATGTACTAAATTATCCTAGTTATATGTAACAGTTGTAAATTATTTATTACTAAATCTCTGCAACCGCTCGTTCAATCAAACGACGAGCTAAAGTTTGAGTGCCAGTGTGTTCATAGTAGTTAGTTGTCATATCTAGAAAAGCGCCCAAATAATCCAATTTATCATTAGAAATTTCCACAAAGCGTTGCATATTGCTAACTACTTTTTCTGGCGTTAATCCGCGATCGCTAACAAAATTACTCATCCACCCTTTGACTGAATCAAAGCTTTCACCAATGAAATTTAGTTGACCCGCAGGATTTCCACCTGGAATTAAACTATTGACCTGCTGAAAGGTATTATTGTGTTGTAATTCAGAAGGACTTGTTTGAGCAAGGTGAGATTGGGCTTGCAGGATAAAATCGGGGCCTAAAGGAATCAAACCATCTATACAAACTAGGGCAGCCATCCGCATCAAAGATTCACCACTGTATTCGCCCAAAGACGCAACAAAATCTCCGATACTATCTCCAGGGATACCATTAATTTGGCAGAAAGCTACCAATTCAACTACTAACTTTAAACATAAATCAATAGCTTGAGCTTTGTTAGCTTTGGGCGTGACTCTGGTTAATAAACCTCCCAAAAGAGGGATTTTATCACCAACTTTATTAGCTAGAGCAGCAGCCCCTAAAGCACTATCTGCCCGATCAACGCTTTGATAGAGCCACATTGCTCGTTGGTATCCCTGAGATTTATCGTTATATAGATAGATGGCTCGTTCGCCGATTTGTTGAATTAAATCTTCGTCGGTTTCCCCAGTAACGTGACGAATAGTGTTAGTAAAACCAACTACATTTTCCCACTGCCCAGGAACAACAAAATCGAGCGATCGCAACGCATAAATAGTCATGTTGCTAGTTGGCAATTCGTCAACTAACTCAAAAATAGATTTAGCCACAACAAACTCCTAATGCTAAATTTTCTTACTGTAAATTGCAAACTTGTTATTAATTAACGCAGTCGGGAAAGACCACCCAAGTTAAATTTTTTCAACCAAGCTTCGCGATCGCTTTGAGTAAAACTAGCATCACGAGATTGCACCTTGACTTGATAGCGATCGCCTACCAAAATAGATGTAATATTCTGACCCTGATTAACCGCAGGATAACCTGCAATTGTCTGACTGCTTTGCTTAAACTTTAATTTGGTGCTGGGAATACTAGCAGTATCATTGATAGACATTACAGCTACATCAGTACCACCCTTTTTCAACTTTGCTTCAGCAAAACCTTGTTTTTCTTGGGTATAGACACGCTGATAGCCACCACCAGCAGAGGGAAAGAATTTGTTAAATTGACCACCTGTTACAGCCTTACCTGCTGAAGCTCGATCTTGAGTACGTGTAATAGGAGCTTTCTGGGTAGTTTCCCGTTGTGCCTGATCCCAACGCGAGGGAGCCTGTGTTGCACAAGACGTAACCAGCAGCAACATAGATAGCAACAAAGGAGCCAAAATTTTATGAAAACGAGGGAGAATCATCGCCATCTCCTGATAATTAGGTTGATACTCCCTATTTTGGCTTATAATTTCCAGATTTGTCCTATCTAATAGGTTTGATATTAGCTGACTTGCCGCGAGCGCATCTGATTTTAAAACAGTTTGCTACTTTACTAAAGAGTTGCTAGTTAACTTAGCAGCAATGATTGAAATTTATTTAAACCTTAGCCTATGCGTATCCTAATTTATTCCTACAACTATGAACCAGAACCCATCGGCATTGCTCCGTTAATGACCGAACTAGCAGAAGGTTTAGTTAAACGAGGTCACCAATTACGGGTAGTAACTGGGATGCCTAACTATCCTGAACGCCGCATCTATGACCAATATCGAGGTAAGTTGTATGTCACTGAAGAAAAAAATGGTGTTTGGATTCAACGCAGTTATGTTTGGATTCGACCTAAGCCAGGTTTCCTAGATCGAGTGTTATTAGATGGTAGCTTTGTCCTGACAAGTTCATTGCCAGCATTTACCCACTGGAAACCTGATGTAATTCTCCTCACTGTTCCACCCTTACCAGTTTGCGTTCCCGCAGCACTATTAGGGTTAATCAGGCGGTGTCCGGTAGTATTAAACCTTCAGGATATTTTGCCAGAAGCAGCAGTCCACACAGGTTTACTTAGAAATAAAGCTTTGATTGGCGTATTTGCAAATCTAGAAAAATTTGCCTACCGGACAGCTACTAAAATTAGTGTCATTGCTGATGGATTTGTAGATAATTTACTTAAAAAAGGTGTCCCAGCTAACAAAATTGAACTGATTCCTAACTGGGTGGATGTAAATTTTATTCAACCCTTGCCTAAGCAAAATAATATTTTCCGAGTTACCTATCAACTTCAGGGTAAATTTGTAGTTCTCTACTCTGGCAATATTGGTCTTACCCAAGGTTTAGAAACAGCTATTGCGGCTGCAAAGCGCCTGCAAAATATTCCCGAAATTAAATTTGTGATTGTAGGTGAACAAAATGCCTTAAATCGCTTACAAAAACGTTGCCAAGATTGGGGAGTAACAAACGTTTTGCTACTGCCATTTCAACCCCGCCAAAAACTGCCAGAAATGCTAGCTGCGGCAGATGTCGGTTTAGTTATGCAAAAAAGTAATGTAATTTCTTTTAATATGCCTTCCAAAATTCAGGTCATACTTGCTAGCGGCCGCCCAATAATTGCCTCTGTTCCCCTCACTGGTACTGCTGCGACAGTCGTGCAAGATAGTGGTGGTGGGATTGTTGTCCCACCAGAAGATTCAAAGGCACTAGCTTCCTCAGTTCTAGATTTATATAAATCTCCCCAAAAAGCTGAACTACTCGGTAAACAAGCTAGGCAGTATGCCTTGGATAATTATGCTTTTGAGCAAGCCTTGAACCGATATGAACAACTGTTTAGTGCTGTTGCTCAGAGTCATTAAGTTAATATGGAAGAAAATTATATAATTCTACGTTTGCAAAAGCTAAAGATTTTTAGTGATATAACTTGCCAACTGATGAGGAGTTTTCTGCTGTGATGCGTGAACAGGTTTTAGCTTGGTTAGCTGATAATGTTCCGGCTTCTCGGATCGAACATATTCTTGGTGTAGAGCAAATGGCTCATGCTCTTGCTGCTCATTATCATCTAGATACGGAAAAAGCTGCTATGGCTGGGTTAATGCACGATCTAGCTAAATACTTTAAGCCACAACAGCTATTGCAGATGGCACAGGCAGAAGGCTTATCACTAGATGAGGTAGATCAAGCTAATCCCCATTTGCTTCATGCTGATGTCAGTGCGATCGTTGCTAGAGATCAATTTGGTGTAGATGATCAAGAAGTTTTACAAGCCATTCAAAATCATACTTTAGGCAGACCTGGTATGAGTTTGCTAAGTTGTATAATATTCGTAGCCGATACTTTAGAGCCTGGGAGAGGAAACACTCCCGAATTAGAAGCTTTAAGGCAGATTAGTCGGCAAGATCTCTACAAAGCTGTTTGGCTAACCTGTGACTATTCTCTAAAATATTTACTTGAGACTCGTTGCTTAATTCACCCACGCACGATTAAAACTCGGAACTGGGCAATCCAAACGGCAACAAAAAAACAGCAACCTCCACAAAACTCATCTCACCTGACTAGAGTATAAATTAAAGTTTAACATCCTGGTATAAATCAGTTGATGTTTCTGGAAATTTGATGAGTTTGTGAAGCCGAAATCATTAATTGTGAGTAAGGAATATTGATATTAATGTCAGAAAATTTGCAATCATCCCCAACCTTAGTTAGTAATAATGCCACAAAAGATGACAGTAAGATAGCAGCGATGTTAGCGGCAGAGGCTGCTGATGATCGTAAAGGTGGTGACATTCTTTTGCTAGACGTTGCAGAAGTGTCATATCTAGCTGATTATTTTGTGATAGCTACAGGCTTTTCTAAGGTGCAAGTACGGGCGATCGCGCAATCAATTCAAGAAAAACTTGAAACCCAATTACAAAGGCTGCCTCGTCAAATAGAAGGACAAGCTGAAGGTTCTTGGGTGTTATTAGATTATGGCGATGTGATCGTTCACATCTTCCTTAATCAAGAGCGAGAGTTTTATAGCCTGGAAGCTTTTTGGGGTCATGCTGAAACAATCAAATATCCACTAGCCTCTTGATCAATTATCAATGAACAATCATCAATGACGCATAACTTTCGCGTTGGTAGTTGCAATAACGTAGGGTGTGCAAGATTTCCCATAACTCTAGTTAAAAGCTAGCCTTCTATAATTGATAATTGATAATTGTTAATTGATAATTGAATGGAGTCTTCTGTTTCTGTTTGCCCAGTTCCCACAGAACAACAACCCATTAATGAGTATCAGCAATTGAAAGACTCTTGGTTTTTTAACTGGGTAACTCTAGATATGCAAGCATATCTCAAGAAGCTGGGTTGTGTCTGGTTATGGAGTTGGTTGATAGCTGCACCATTAGCTGCTGCTAGTTTTGTGCCTCAAAAGCATTTAGGTCAGTTTCTACTTTATGGTGCAGCAATAGCTAGTATATTTGTGGGATTAACTCTGTTGCGCTTGTACTTAGGTTGGTCTTATGTACGCGATCGCTTGCAGAGTGAGACGATATTTTATGAAGAGTCTGGTTGGTACGACGGGCAAACCTGGACGAAAACCCCAGAAATTCGCACCCGCGATCGCTTGCTTGTCAACTACCAAATCGAACCGATTATGTTGCGCCTTAAGCAAACATTGGGATTTATGATGCTATGTTTCTTAGGTGGTAGCTTAATCTGGAATTTTTTGTGATAAAAGTTAAAGATCAAAAAAGTAATAAATCTTACCCATGACCAGGGGAAAAAGAACTCAAGCACCAGAACTGGAAGTAGGATTGCTCCGTGAAGGGATTGCTGAATCCACTCATCGCGTCCAAGCAGTTGTCTGTGATAACCGAGGGCGTGTTCTATCAGTAGCAGGTAATGCAGAAACGGCATTTTTTGTCCGTTCAGCATTAAAACCTTTTCAAGCCTTGGCAGTCACAACTACTGGAACACTAGAACGCTACAATCTTACCGACCGAGACTTAGCAATTATTTGTAGTTCCCACCAGGGAACCATTGAACAGACACGACAAGTTTTTAATATCTTGTGGCGCTGTGATATAGATCCATCAATACTTCAGTGTCCAATTCCAGAAGGAAAGCGTAGCCCCTTAGAATATAACTGTTCTGGCAAACACGCTGGAATGTTAGCTGTCTGCCAACAACGCAGTTTGCCGACTAGCAATTATTTGCAGCGTAACCATCCAATTCAGAAGCTAATTTTGAGTAAAGTGTCCGAATTGCTGCGGATGCCTGGAGAAGAATTTATCGCCGTTCATGATGATTGTGGCGCTCCTACTTATTTGATGCAAATGGGGCAAATAGCTTCCCTCTATGCCCAGTTAGCTTCGGGTGAAAATTTGGATTTAGAGCGCATTGTGCGTGCTATGACTCATCATCCTGCATTGGTGGCAGGAGAAGGCGAATTTGATACACGCCTGATGGAATTAACAGAGGGAGAATTGGTAAGTAAAGCTGGAGCCGAAGGAATTCAGTGTATTGGTAGAGTTGGCGAAGGCATGGGTTTGGCAATTAAAGTGATAGACGGAGCCAAACGCGCTAAGTATGCAGTAGCAATCCACTTACTTCAGCAGATGGGGTGGATTAGTCCAACAGTTGCTGAAAGCCTTTCAGAGACGTTTATTAGTCTAGGAAGATTTAAGCGTTTAGAAGTTGTTGGAGAACTTTCGCTTTTATAGTTGCCAAATTAGGAATGTTATGGTTATACTATAGAAGACGACGCGGGATAGAGCAGCCTGGTAGCTCGTCGGGCTCATAACCCGAAGGTCAGTGGTTCAAATCCACTTCCCGCTACCAATTAAATTAAAACCCTGTAATCAAGAGATTGCAGGGTTTTGTTTTATCAAAACAGAATTCAGGATCCAGAAGTTTAGATCCTGCAATTATAGGCGGAGCCTGAGTAACATCGTTCCCAGGTTGAACCTGGGGACAAGACGAAATAAAAGATTTTACGCCACCAACCCTTACGGAGGCAGGGTTACTTCATTGTGGGGAGAGAAAAATTACACTATTGGTTACAGGTAATTTTATTGGAGTTGAAAGGGTGCGCTCTTAGCGCGCATCTTTCAACTCCGGTAATCTGTATATATCAAGCTA
>JAESGO010000083.1_pt1 | contig 54182 bp, 44 predicted proteins | sample 9269701 | NCBI WGS metagenome assembly JAESGO01 (sample SAMN15720690, study PRJNA650881) | algae metagenome | isolation source: Hormoscilla sp. CMT-3BRIN-NPC48 and co-occurring heterotrophs from... | place: USA: Clark Mountains Wilderness, California | collected 2010-04-18 | reverse complement strand
TATACCTCAGTTGTCTTTAGGATTTCCCAGGCTGATTTCTTTGATGAATTTCTTCCCTAACCCTATGCGACAGATTGAGTTTAAACCGGATTATCACTTTTCCTCTGCTTAAAGTGACAGAAGAGCGCTAAAGTTGAATCTTTGGGTTTATCATTAGCAGCAGAAACCAGCCAACCAAATTTAAATAGCCCTATCCAGCAATCTGTTTCTTGGAAACGTTTAGAACTATTAGGCGTAACTCATGCTTATCGTGGTGAGAAAGATAACACTTTTATACTTGGCGCTATCAACCTAACTTTTTATCCAGGGGAAATCATATTTATAGTTGGGGGTAACGGTAGCGGCAAATCTACCTTAGTTAAATTAATTACTGGTTTATACATTCCTGAAACCGGAGAAATTAAATTTGACAACGTAGCTATTACTGAACAACAGCGCGAGTGGTATCGCCAGCAATTTTCCGTCGTCTTTTCTGACTTTTATCTATTTGAAAACCTCTTAGGTTTGGATAATATTAATCTTGACACTACAACCCAGGAATACTTAATTAAACTCCAACTTGACCACAAAGTTGAAGTTAAGAACGGTATGCTTTCCACCACAGCATTATCTCAAGGACAGCGCAAACGTCTAGCTTTACTGACTGCATATTTAGAAAACCGCCCGATCTACATTTTTGATGAGTGGGCATCAGATCAAGACCCAATATTTAAAGAAATTTTTTATACTCAGCTTTTGCCAGAACTACGAGACCAAGGTAAGACTGTAATAGTTGTCAGCCACGATGACAGATATTTTCACTTAGCAGACCGTGTAGTTAAGCTAGATTATGGGCAGGTTCAATAAGATATTACGCGATCATAAAGGAAATAAAGTGAAGTAAAAATTACTCAGTCCTAAAATAAATTTTGGCTTTACAAAATTTAAATCTAGCTAAAGTGGTAGGCAACCTGACAGATGTTTATTAATAACTTATATGACATCATCTTATCAATCAACAACAGCCATGTTTGATTGTTTAGTGGCAATTACAGATTATTGAGGATAATAAAAATATGACTAACTATGAGTTTCATGATGAATTAAGTTTGGCTGAAACCGCAGAAAAATTGGGAAAAGAAGCAATGAAGTTAGGGCTGATACCTAGTTTTGTTGTTCGTTTTTTTCCTGATAGCAGCCAATTCTATATTCCCAATGAAAAGGAATCTGAACCACTAACGCCAGAAGAAGCCTATTTACAATTAAAAAGATTAGTGGAAAAATCGGCGAAATAGAAAATCATTAAAAATCAAGATCAATTGTAAAGCATGAAAAATGACTAGCTACCCCACAAATAATAATCCCCAAATATCTAATTATTTAAACCTTAAATCAGAAATTATCTCAAAAACAACAACCTATGAAGCAGCGTTACTGCTAAAAAATGAAAATTGTGGCTCAAAATTCATGCTTCACTCTACTCCTACTGAGAAAATATGTTTATTTTTTCATGGGTTTACTGCCAGTCCAGAACAGTTTCTACAAATAGGGGAAGCATTTTTCAAAGCAGGCTATAACGTTATAATTCCTTTGTTACCAGGACATGGAATGGCTGGAAATTGGGATAAAAATAATCCGCCACCCTTACCTGAAGATAAAAAAGTTTATCAAGAATTTGGAATTCAATGGTTACAAATTGCTCAAGGTTTAGGAGAAAAAGTAATATTAGGAGGATTATCAGGTGGTAGCACATTAGCAGCTTGGTTAGCAATAGAGCGTGCTGTGCAAATTCATAAAAATTTAATATTTGCTCCCTACCTCAGTGGTAGTAATCCTTTAGTTGATTTAGTTGTAGAAAGTTTTGATATCTACTTTAAGTGGAAAACTGCGCCTGGATGCGTAAGTTTTGGCTATGAGGGTTTTATCATGCCAGCTTTGCGAGTATTTTTAGATATGGGAGAAGATATTTTAGAGCAAGCAAAAATTCGCTACTCTGCACCGATGTTTATTATATCTAGTGAAAGCGATCGCGCAGTTGGTAAGCATGAGCATCAAGAATTATTTCATGCCGTTATTCACCATCAACCTAAGTCATGGTATCACTGCTTTGAGCGAGAGTTAGATATTGAGCACAATATGATGACTGAAGCAGAAGGGAACAAACACGCAGATTTAGTAATTTCCCTAGCTAAAGCATATATCGAAAGCGATCTAACTTGGATTGAGTTTCAACAAATGTGCGGTCGCATAGAACAAGGATATCTCAACACAGTAGTCAATCAACTAAATCTTAATAATCGAGTTTCTCCTGAACTACTGCAAATATGTAGTCATTTTTCTATGCTACGCGATCGCTCTTCGTAAAAGCAATTAGATTTAAGTTTCAGAAAATCTTGGTTTTTATTAACATTTATTTTATTAAAAAAATCAAAACCTTACTAAAGCTAACGACTTTTGCATAAATGACTTGCTTTTAACGCCGACTATAGTAGAAACGCTGGCGACAACTGTAGTGGTGGCAATAGTAAGGATACAGCCCCAATAATGACAATGACTTATCTATAAAACCTACTCGTTTTGTACGCCCAACTTCTGTATGGTTACATTTTGGACATTTTACGCTGTTGGGAGATTTTCCCCGATCAATTGATTTCTCTAAAAGCATGAGTTTCTTCTTTCAACATTACTGATATTTTCAGAGTTTAATTAACCTACTTGGATAGACTGCTCAAAACCGGAAAATTTTCTAAAAATATTACAAGTTTCTGAGCAAGCTTTTTGCTTAATTAACCAAAAAACATCATAGTTTTAATATTTTAACAGTAAATCTTACTTGAGATAGATAAATGATGCGTTTTTTGAGTAATTACTGCTTTAGGATTGGCTTCTATAACCCGTCTGGGATCAATGGGTAGGTTGAAAGAATTTAGGTAATCTGTTGTGATAAAGGAATTGACTTGATTTTGGTACTGGTATATAAGGGACTATACTTTCAATAAAAGTTTATATTTCATAATTTATTTTTCTACGCTGACTCATAAATAATGAAACTAATGTTGTTTAAATTACATAATTACTATCCGTATATGTATATCTTTAGTATGATGAAAAATGATTGATTAGTTATGGAGTTTTATATTATAAAAACTTTGTTGATAAGAAGCAAAATGTAAGTTTATTTTATCTGCTTATCTTAACGGTTCTCAGATTTTAACCTGATATTTAAAGACACTATACGTTACTTAGGTTAACCCTCGTTGCAACTGTAATTAGTTTACAGTATGCTAGATAAAAAAATAACCTCATTTGAATGTGTTTTTATGGTAAATAAAATTAATAAAAGTAATGAAAATTTATTGAAATTAGCAGAAAAACTATCCTCAAAAGATGCAGTTATAAAAACAAGCGTGGACTGGAAGATTGTGAGTTGGAGCTTAGGCGCAGAGAAAATGTATGGCTACTCTGAGGGAGAGGTAAAGGGGCATAATTTAATAGACCTATTGCAGCCCCAAGAATTAGATGTATCACAGGAATTACGAATAAATCGTCAAAATAAAGACGTTAATTCTTATGAATCTGTTCATATCACCAAAGATGGCAAGCTAATTAATGTCCGACAAAATGTAGCTTTAATTAAAGACTTGAGTGGCAATGTTATAGAAAACTCTATCATTATTAGAAATACTACCGAACGTCGTCGTGGCGCACCAATGCCCGCAAATGAAGTAGAGCGCCTAGATGCTTTGTATCAGTATAAAATCCTTGATACTCAATCTGAAGATAATTTTGATGATTTGACGAAGCTAGCATCTTATATTTGTCAAACACCAATAGCTTTAATCAGTCTGGTTGATGCTGAAAGACAGTGGTTCAAATCTAAAATTGGTTTAGATATATCACAAACTCCTCGTGAGCTGGCATTTTGTGGCTATACAATTTTGCAAAATGAGGTTCTTCATGTTGAAGACACTATAGCAGATGAACGTTTTTTTGATAATCCTTTAGTAACTACAGATCCACACATTAGATTTTATGCTGGCGCACCTCTGATTACAACATCTGGCTCTGCAATTGGTTCTATATGCGTTTTAGACAGCGCTCCTAAAAAATTGAACGACGAGCAATTGGAAATGCTCAAAATTTTAAGTCGTATGGTGATGCGAGAGTTGGATAAACGTAAGCAAATTTCTGAGCTTAAAAATCAGGACTTACGCTTAAAAAAGTAGCACACTGATTGAGGATCAGAGGGGGTAGAGGGAGATGGAGAAATGATCAGACCTGGTTTAGGTCAATGTAAGTTCTACAGAGAGGGGAAAAGAAGCATTAACCAGAGAGGATAAACCACCTGCTTGCTCTTGTCCATTTACAGCTAAGTCACTATGGCATAAGTAAACTTTCTCACCAGCACGACCTAATAAATCTCGTAAAATACGCTCTAACCTTTCCTGATCCGCAATTTCACTATCTACTTGTGTCCAAGGATTTCCTGACCAATCTTTTAAAAACAAGTTAGCACCATATAAAGTAGCAGCACCACCACTTAACCACAAAGGTGAACTTGCATCCAGCCAAAACTGCCATTTATGGAATTTACGACGAGATCTGTACTGGAAAATAGTTGCTAAGGTGACAGCGCGATCGCGCTGTAGGCGTTTTACTGGGTAAGGATTAGCGGTAATAGTGCCTTTACGCAACAGTACGATAAATTGGGCAATGGTGGTGTGAGGTGGTGTATCAATTTTTTCACTTTGGCGCAACCTCCCGTCAACTTCCCAGAAGTGCTGCGCGGTTTCCATTAATTCGCGCAAGGCAGATAGTTGATCGTAGGGTAGATTACTACCATTGCCCAAAAATTGCTGAATTGCCCTGTCTAAAAGTGTAATCGCATTGGGAATTAACCTTTGTTCTTGTTGCGATCGCTGTTTTTCTACCCACTCTAAAATCTGTTCATAAGCAGTTGTGGCTTTATGTCCCAGTCTATCCCAGCGCGGAAACGTCGTCACGGGCAGTAAACGCGGTTGTTCTGGATCGGGCGCGTAGCAGTGATCTACTATTAAACCCGCCCGTACAGGATCGATATTCGGACTGAGGACTGAAGGTTGCGGAATCCGATCATCTAAATCTCCCCTGTTTCCCTGTTCCCCATCTCTCCTACTCAATACCACCAACATTTCTGCAACAGCATCACGATCTACTAAACGCCCCAAACCTGGATAAACTAAAGCCAGCATCGTCAGCAATGCCCGAATTACTGGTGAACTAATTAAGGGACGCTGATCGCCCATAGCTTCTACAGCTATGCCTTTGCTTGTTAAAATTTCTGTGAGTGTGTAACGTGCGATCGCATCTAAACCAGGCGCAATTACTACTATTTCTTCCGGTTGCACCTCCCCATTTTGCACCGCTTGGATAATTACCTCAGCCGTTTTTCGTAGCAATTGCGATCGCGCTGTAGTTTGAATTGACCCGATAGAAGACGGTAAGCTGGTTAACCAACCAGGCTCATTTACCAATTCCACTACCGAATCAGCTAAACTTTCTGCTAAACAGTTACGTTCTTGGGTTAAACTTTCTACCTGACAGCGTGCTTTCAACCCTTCCATATATTCTGGGTCAGCATTTAAACCTAGCCGCACCTTGCCATCAGGATTATAAGTAAACGCACCTACTGCACCTTGATTTAAAAGTACCTCAAATAAATCTCGTGCGATCGCGGGATAATCATCGACATCATCCGCCAATACTGCCTGATACCGTAAGCTTAAATGCTGTTGATAACTTGCATCTGGTAACAGGTAACGCCAATAAAGTTCACATATTAAACCGTAACTTAGTAAACCTCGCTCTAAACACCACTCGCGCCAGCGTAGTAGCAATTCCCCCATCAAAGAGAAACTGCGAACTAAATTTTCATCACTATTACCATCTTCCTGTGCCAATCCCTGCCCAAGAATACTGGGAATTTCCTCTGGGGGTGTGCCACTGGTACCCGCAAGTTGTAATAAATCTAAGGTACGACGCACAAAACGATATTCACCCACCCCCAACGTTTGAATATTTGCTGCATCCAAATCTGCACGCCATAACCGAGTAGCTAACTCCTGTTCCGTTTCTGGACGTAAGCGGAGGGGAAACTGCGCCCGTAAATTTAGCCGTTGAATTAATAACGGCCAAAATAGCATCACCTCATCCTGAAAAAACCCCAAAGGTGTCTTAGCAATTACAGGATAGCGCCCTGCGATCGCGCTAGTTAACCTATCAGCCAGATCGCGCCGACTATCATCATTAGCCGCAAAAACTAAGATCTTCGGTATTTGCCTAAAACGACCGCTAATGGCAGTAGCGATGAACATTCGCTTCTTTCTACCATAAGAAGAGGGCTGATCCGCCTGTAATTCAACCCAGTCGCCAAACTGAGTAACAAGGCGATTGGTTCTACCACTGCGAGTTGTGCCAGTTATCCAAATCGAATCAGAAATCACTAACTATTCTTTGACTAATCTGTTAATATACCACGTACATTAAATTTTAGTCTTCTTGAAGGTGATCTTGCCTGTCCTCTCATGCTACTACTTGCACTTACAATTAAAAGTCTACAAAGCAAACCTGTAATCCTCAGAAAATAATCTAACTAAAGTAAGATTATTAGATTGATTTTAATTTTTAACGTAACAAGAATGAGCAATACTTTTTAAAACTAATAACTTCACCAAGGATATTTATACATTGCAATGAAAATATTTTCCTTAAACACGCTCAACTCCTATATTCGTCAAGCAAATCAGTGGTTTAACGCCACTCCTGAAAGATCATTAGATCAAGCATATCAAGCAGCTTTAATGATTAAAGCCATTGAAGATGAACATTTTAACGGCAAGAAAATAACTGTAAAATCAAGTACATACGGCAGTAATGTTGCTTCATATTTTCAGGCAGATTTAAAAAAATACTTAAATATTGCTAAAATTCGGTTGACCGAATTTAAAGCTAGTCGTTCTTTTAAAAATATTTATCAGCAACAACCCCCCTTTAAGCAAGCTGAAGGCATAGTTGATTCTAGGGATATTTATGTAGAAAATAAAGAAAAATCCTTAATTTTAATTGAAAAATTAAAATTTATTGATGAAGTCTTGGGTAGATATACTTTAGACAAGGATATCAAACCATCTTATTCTTTGGTTTCTCTACCTAAAACTAACATTACTTCAGTCGATGAAGAAAAAATTGCTGCCACAAAATTGAACTATCCAGGAGTTCCAGGAGGTAAACAAGAAATAAGCGATGTCGAAACAATATCTGATAAAACAGGCATTTTACCTCGCTCTATCTTAGGCACTTTTAAAAGGCTAAAGCGAGATTTAGATCCTCAAGCAGAAAATGAGGTGATTAAAAATTTTCGTACTTCCAAAATAAAAACATTAATTTCTATTAAATTTATATTATTGCTGATTCTTATTCCTCTATTGACTCAGCAGGTAACAAAAACTTTTATTGTTAGTCCCATTGTTGACAATGTAAGGGAATCATCTAATTCAGGAATATTTTTAAATATTGACTTAGAAGAAGAAGCATTTACTGAATTAGAGCGATTTGAAAAAGAATTAAAATTTAAAAATTTAATCGGGTTAGTTCCAAAAATATCTTCGGAAGAAATAGAAGAACAAATAAAAAGAAAAGCACATAAACTTCAAGAAGAATTTCAAGAAAAAAGTGCTAATGCTGTTAAAAACGTCTTTGCTGATATTTTTTCCTTAGTGGCTTTTGCTGCTGTAATATTGACCAGCCGCAAAGATATTTTAGTTTTAAAATCTTTTATAGATGATATGATTTATGGCTTAAGCGACAGTGCGAAAGCTTTTATCATTATTTTATTTACTGATATCTTTGTAGGTTTCCACTCACCTCATGGTTGGGAAGTCATTCTAGAAACTATAGCCGAGCATTTAGGATTACCAGCGAATCGAGAGTTTAACTTTTTGTTTATTGCTACTTTTCCTGTAATTTTAGATACAGTCTTCAAATATTGGATTTTCCGTTATTTAAACCGGATTTCTCCTTCTGCTGTAGCTACTTATAGAAATATGAATGAATGAAAAGATTTAAGATTTTTTACTGTTAATTTACAAGTTGGTTAATTTGTTTTCTAATTCCAGACCATTCACAGGCGGATTCTGTAACTGGAATAGCGATCGCTTGCTGTAAGTGTGCCATAATCTGTTTTTCTGGTCGATTATGGAACTCATCATTGAGGTGATCCAACTGTTGTTTTAAGCGACGCAGTTGCATACTTTGATGAAGTAGCAAATCTTTGATTTCAGTCAAATCAATTGATTCTGACAACACAACACCGTTAACTTGTCTAGTCACAAGCTCTAAATTTTCTGTCATCCGTGCGATCGCCTGTTTTTCCGGTCGCTGATTAAATTTTTGAGACATGGTATTTAGGTGCTTGATTAATAATTCTATTTTTTGTGTTTCCTGGCAATTATTAACTTGTTCACTCAGTTGATTTAACTCTAAACCTACGCCATTTAACTGCTGCCTAATTCCTGAAATCTCCTCTAGTTCTATTCTCTGCTCAAACCTTTGAGTTAATGATTCTACTTGTTGGCGAATTTGTTCGATTTTTTGTGGCTCTAACCGATAAGGAAAAAGTTTAGTAAGTAACTCTATATTTTCTTTTATAGATAAAATTTCTTTTAGTTCTATACGCTCATTAAACCTTTTTGTAAGGAACTCCAGCTTCTCTCTAACTTCAGAAATTGTTCGTGTTTCCCGCCTAGATTGAAACTGTTCCTTGAGAGTTTTAAGCTGTTCTGCAACCTGTAAAATTTCTTGTCTCTCTGCTCTATTATTAAACTGTTGATTTAATAAAGTTATACGCTGCCCAAGCTTGGCGAGTTCTTGTTTTTCAGGACGGCTATTAAATTGTTGATTTAATAAAGCTATACGCTGCCCAAGCTCTACAACTTCTGGTGTTTCTGCTTTAAGATTAATTTGTTGATTTAATTTTTCTAACTGATTATTAAAATTACTAATTCTTCGTTCAATAGAAGTGAGATTAACTGGTTCTGGAGGGGGAGGTAAAGCTTCAATTCGTTGAGTGAAAACGGTATGTAAATTAGCAATTTCCATTGTAGTTGTCTGTCGTGTCTGTGCCTGGGCGTGTCGCCGATTTACAAGATTTAGGGAAAGAGCTATTGTTAGAGGAGTTGCGGCATAGATTGCCTGATTCGATGCGACCGCTGCAAGTGTTCCGACTCCAGAAGCAGCTAAGGCAGCATATTCAGAAAGTTCTAACCAAGATTGTTTTTTCACATTTAGTAATTAAAGTTTATAAAATTTAAATAAAGTGTGCAGATAAATGCTGCTCCGATGTATTGTGATCGTAGCTACTATGACATCTGTTTTAAATCAGGAAATTTACTGAAAAATCACTTTTTGATTTCATAGCTAACATTGCTACATAAGTAATAGCAATGCAAGATCTACTTCATTACTCTGGGATAGTGCGGACGACAGGGAGTACCCCAGCAAACCTGACTTTCTGGCAGATCGCTAAAAACACTACTACGTGCGCCAATTACAGCATTTGCTCCTATTTTCACACCTGGAGCAATAAAGCAATCAGCAGCTATCCATGCGCCATTACCAATGGTAATCGCAGATGTTACAAGCTTAAAAGTTGGATCTTGTAAATCGTGGCTACCAGTGCAAAGATAACTTTTTTGGGAAATTACACAATGACTGCCGACCAAAATGTGATCCAAGCTATATAAAACTACATCATCCCCAATCCAGCTATAGTCTCCAATTTCAATTTTCCAAGGATAAGTAAATCTAGCTGTCGGTCGAATTAAAACACCATTACCAATACGCGCACCAAATAATCTTAAAATTGCTCGACGAAAACCATGAAATGAATGAGGAGTTAACGGAAATGCGATCGCTTGTACTAACCACCAAAGCAATATCAACCAACCTGCACGACCCCGATCAAACCAAGATTGATCGTAGCGTCGTAAATCAACCAGCGCTTGTGCATCCACAACTGGTGTCTGTACTGATTTTATAGCATCAGTATTATTGCTCATAGGTCATGGGTCAAGTGAGGAGGGAGGAGAGGGGGAAAATTTGATAATTGTTAATTGTTAATTGTTAATTGATTTAGCTGACCGTCAAAATGTTGCAATTCGTAAAGCTTAACCCCAATTTGATATTCATATTGGCTCAAAAGTCGCCCATAAATATATCCTGCTCTGCCATCTAAAAAGCCACGCTGAATAATATAGAACAGGATAAACCTTAGTAGAGGTTTGAAAGGAAGCCGCACCCAAATTTTTTTGAGAAAGCGTTTGCGCTGTATAGAATTGCCAAACAAGTTAGGTTCAATTGTACCAGTATCATCTTTACCAATTAGCAAATTTAGATAGACTCGTGCTTCCCAGTTAGAGTAACGGTTATGTCGTTCTAGCCATTGATAAATATCCCTAAAATCCTCATGTAGCATATCGTGTTTCAGATAGCCGACGTTGCCTTGTAGGATTACGTGTTCGTGTACTTCATTGTCACCCGTATTAGGCACTGCTTCCGTACTCAGATTTTCATAGCGTCCTTTTTGATGCTTTAGCAAACGCAGATTCCAGTCGGGATATTTACCACCATGTCTAATCCATGTACCTAGAAAAAATACTTTCCGATTAAGATAATAGCCGTCGTAGTTTGGTTGTTGAATAACTTGAGCTATTTCTTCCCAAAGTTCTGCGGGAATCCGTTCGTCACAATCAACAATCAGCACCCACTCATTGCGAAAAGGTAAATTTTCTAAAGCCCAATTTTTCTTTTTAGGCCAATAACCATTAAAGTAAAACTGGACAACTTTTGCGCCGTAACTTTCAGCAATTTCTACAGAGCGATCGCCACTTTGAGAATCTACTAGGAATACTTCATCTGCCCTCGCAACACTGCTAAGACAGGCAGGGAGATTTATCTCTTCATTTTTTGCTGGGATCAGAACCGAAACTGGGATTTTTGAGAAAGTAGATATCATAAAAGTGAAGGCTGAAGGCTGGACGCACCTGTGCGATCGCATTGGGCATTTGACGTATGCACATCCCTGCCAAAACTATCATGGTAATAACTATCGGTCATCGGTCATCGGTAATTGTTAATTGTTAATTGTTAATTGTTAATTGATAACATACCTTGAATTGCAGCACCTAAATAAGCAATTTGACCATAGGCATACAGCAAATTCTCGAATCGTAAAGCGGGATCTCTCAAATATTTCAGTGATTTATAAATACCCCTTGCTATTCGTTCTCCACCTCGTCCAAGTTGACTTAAACCCCCTCTACCTGCCATCTGTTCTCGGTAACATTCACTAATTCCTTGCCACCAACTGCGCCTTAAGAACCAAGCTGGTTTTAAACGCTCAGAAGTTACATTGTGGGCAACTTCAGCATCTGGGAGATAGGCAACTTGCCAACCCTGCTGAAGAGCTAGTTCTGTCACAAGTAATTCTTCATTTGATAATAAATTTTTGCCAACCCGACCTAGATTAACGTTAAAACCACCAATTTGTGCTAAAAAAGTCTGTCTAATTGAGTAATTCAAGCCTCTGGGGGTCATATCCGGTTGGTTAATCTCAACCACTTGATTTCCCAAATCATACTTGCCTAAATTGCCAGCTAAGTTTTCTGACATCCAATGCGGTAACGTTATCCCCTTGGGTAATAGCAGGGTAACTTTCCCCCCAGCTACAGCCAGTTTTTCATTGCTTTGAAAAGCGCGGGTTAGCACGCTCAACCAAGTCGGACTAGCAACAGCATCGTCATCAAGATAAGCCAGAATCTCACCAGTAGCACTTCTGGCTCCAGTATTGCGAGCTATTGATAGACCAAGACTCGGTTCGTATATATACTTGAGGCGTGGATTTGATAATCGTGCTTCTACTACTTCCATTGTGCGATCGCTCGAAGCATTATCTACTACCAGCACTTCAAAATCAGTAAAATCTTGCTTGAGCAAGCTATCAATTGCAGCCCCTAAGTACTCTGCTCGATTGTGGGTGCATATAATCGCAGATATGGGTAACTTATACATTTAAAAGCTTAATTTTCGTGCATTCATTCTATAGATAGATGATCCTGTAAAACCATCAACGTTTCTGTTAGTTGAGTGAGACGGTTTTCTAGCTCTTGTTTTTGATTTAGTAGCTGGCGTAGTTTATGATAACGAGCGATCGCCATACTAACGCTAGGAATCTGCTTAGGTGGACAAGGGCGCGACCACAACTGCCCCTCTGCATCCAACCCACACAGACGATAATCAGCAACGGTGAATTTCCCATCTGGCTGACTAACAATTTCTGTCACATAATCCATCATTGGCGGCATCGGTGTTTGATGTCTGTCTTTGACAGAAATTTTTTGATTCTGGATAGCAGACTCTATCCAACCATCAATAATTGGGCCTTCCGAGTAAACATCTTGAATTTTTTTTAAAGTTTGCTGTAGTTGCTGTTGCCAACCAATGACCTTCTGTTCAATTTCTTTCAGCACAGTGATTGCCATAGCTGGATTGGCTTGATGGCGATGCTTAGTGAAATTAGGTGCTGTCACTTTAGGCAAAGCAGGAGTTTGGTACTGCTGTCGCTTGGCAGACATAGGCAGTACAGTCATAGAAACCGAATAAGAGCGATTTATCTGAGGTTTTTGTGGCTGTTTATTCTGTGAGTACAGTGAATTTGCCTTCGCAGAATGTTGCTGTTCCTGAGTTAAACCATTCTGTGATAAATAATTCAGCGTTTTTTCAATCCGTTGCAAATTATGTTTCATCGAATATCTCCGCACTTATACTCTATTTTCTTGTAGCCATAGGTAATTAATAATTCATTTTTAAATATAGAATGCAATTCAGTATAATTGAGTTTTTGTGTTAAAATCTGCACCAACTTCTACAAAAGGTTTAATATTAATTACTGGCCCAGCACGCTCTGGTAAAAGTGAGTGGGCGGAAACCTTGGCAATGCGTTCAGGTAAACCAGTATTTTATTTAGCAACAGCCCAAGTTGATTTAAATGATACAGAATGGCAGGCTCGGATTGAACAACACCAACTAAGACGACCTGCTAATTGGCAAACCCTCTCAGAACAAGTGAATTTGGCAGCAACTATTGCCGCGTATTCAGCCAATCATTGTTTGTTAGTTGATTCTTTGGGAACTTGGGTGGCAAATTTGCTAGAACAAGATAACGAAACTTGGGAGCAAACTTCACAGCAATTAATTACCAGTTTGCAACAAGCTACAGGTGATTTAATTTTGGTAGCAGAGGAAACTGGTTGGGGGATAGTCCCTGCTTATAAAAGCGGGAGGGTGTTTCGCGATCGCTTGGGGATGTTAGTGCGTCGAGTAGGCGCGATCGCTAATCCAGTTTACTTAGTAACTGGTGGTTATGTTCTTAACCTCTGTGAATTGGGTTCACCTTTGTCTCATCCGACTACGTGAAGTCTTATAGCATAACTACTCATGAGAGTAAATCGGCAATTTGGCTGAATTTTTAAACTCAGACAAAAGAATTTTAAATATTGATACCATTGACAAACAAGTTGATATTTGCTGGAAAGTCAGCAAAAAATTATGGCTTCTGAACTGCAAGTAAAAAAATATCTCGCTTACTGGTTTCAGCTAGGCAGGAAAGTACTGATTCACAATGGCGATCAAGCTATACGCCCAGAAACAGTCCTAAATGGACACCTTTACAGCAAAGAATTTGAAGACTGCTTTAGGTTAATTGTTTCGCCAGAGTCTGGAGAGTGTTTTCTAGAAGGCACCCATGAAACAATTGCTGAGTTGTTGACACCAGAGTGGGAAGTAGCTGGTTGTTCCCGTTGCTCAATGCCTATTCCCCAGCGTCGGGCTGGAATGCCTTCAGTAAATTGTCCTTGTTTTGAATTACCCAATTGGCCTAGTACAGAAATCCCAGCCCCGCGATCGCCAGTTGACACTCAAAGCCGCCTGACGGACATACGCGATCGCCTTTTGAAAGTCAGCAGTCTGTAATTTGAAGAGTGTTAAACTCAGCGATTCCCTCACGATCGCCGTTAGCTTTTGCCAACAAATGCACGGTAGTTTATCCACAGCCATTAAATGCTGATATTAAGCTGCCGAAACTTGAACAATTTGCAGCTTTTGCTGCACTTTAGATTCATCTTTAGCGATTTGCATCAACCGAGGAATTTCAATCAAAAACTCTGTTCCTTCGCCAGGTTGTGAGTCGCACAGCAGTACCCCACCATGCTTGTCTACTACAATTTGATAGCTAATCGACAATCCTAACCCTGTTCCCTCGCCTACAGGTTTTGTGGTAAAGAATGGATCGAATAATTTCGACTTTACTTCTTTCGGAATGCCAGGGCCATTATCCTTAATACTGATTGATACCCGATTATTTTCTATAGCTTTAGTGCGGATAGTAATAGTAGGAGTTTGCCCAGTTTCTTGCAGTTTACTCATTGATTCTTGCAGAGCATCAATCGCATTACTAATAATGTTCATAAATACTTGATTTAGCTGTCCTGCATAACATTCAACCTGGGGTAACTCTCCATAGTCTTTAACAATTTGCACAGCAGGACGATCTGGCTTGGCTTTGAGACGATTCTGCAATATTACTAAAGTACTGTCGATGCCTTCATGGATATTTACAGCTTTCATCTCCGCTTCATCAAGTCTGGAGAAGTTGCGTAAAGTCAGAACAATTTGACGGATGCGTTCTGTACCTATTTTCATTGACGATAGGAGTTTTGACAAATCGTCAACTAAAAACTCTAAATCAATCTCTTTTGTAAGCTGTTGAATTTCTCGATCTGGTTCAGGGTAGCGTTCTTGATAGAGCTTAATTAAGCTAAGTAGATCATCAATATAATCGCTGGCATGATTGATATTACCGTAGATAAAATTTACAGGATTGTTGATTTCGTGGGCTACACCAGCTACCATTTGACCCAAGCTAGACATTTTTTCTGTTTGAATTAGTTGGGCTTGAGTTTGCTGAAGGTTTTCTAATGCTTGACTTAGTTCCTTACTACGTTCTTCTAAACGTTTTTCAGCGGCATTTCGTTGCACTAAGTTAGAATAAGCGTTGGAATGGTAGCGAATGCGGGCAATCAGTTCAACTTGATCTGGCAGCTTTACTAAATAATCATTTGCACCATATCTAAAGGCTTCGGCTTTCACATTTGCTTCTTCTTTTGTTGAAAGCATAATTATCGGAATTTCGCGGGTTTTCGGGTTGGCGCGAAAAAAACGTAACAATAATAACCCATCAACATCCGGCATAACTAAATCTTGCAGGATAACTGTAGGAGAAACTTCTATAGCTTTTTGGATTGCTTGAGTTGGATCGCTACAGTAGTCAAAAATAATATTCTCTTCAGTAGATAATATCCGTCTTACTGCTTCGCAAATAATCTGCTGATCGTCAATCAGTAGGACTTTCACAGGTTCTGCCTTTAAGGATAAAACAGTATTGATATTTTTAGTATACTGCTCCATTTGATTAGTTGTTGTTTCTAAAATTACACTCATTGAGACGTTCCTTGAAAAATCGGCAGCTTCTTATACTTCTACTCAGACAATTTGTGGAATTTACAATTTATTACGTCTGGCATTAACTAATTATTATTGTCAGGAATCAAATAAACAATATAGATTATGAGCATATAATTTATTTAAAATCTAAGGAATGTTATTTTTATCAGTCAAGGGCAATTATACTCAGATATAATTATGTCATTCAGCAATTTTGCTGACTTTAACGATTTGCATAACAGTCGGAGCCGTTGATGATGGAAATATAAAAATTCACTTCATCATCAATATACCGTTGATAAACTTAACGCCGCGACCGATCAAGGTGGGATCTGGGAAAGTCGATGGCGCGGATACAAGCAGCCGCGATCGCCTCAAGTGGCAACACCTCTACAGCCGCACCTAAATCTACTGCTGCTTTAGGCATACCGTAAACAACGCAAGTTGCCTTATTTTGAGCAATTGTATGCCAACCAGCCGCTCTTAATAGGCTCATACCTTCTCCACCGTCCTTACCCATGCCCGTCAATAATATTCCTACTCCTTGACCTGGATAGTTGGCGGCAACGCTGCTAAAAAAAGTATTCACAGAAGGACGATAGGGAGTATTGATCGGGTCGGGGGTGTAATTAAAGGTCAGATTTGAGTTTAAGATTAAGTGGTCGTTGCTGCCTGCGATCGCCACTTTACCGACTGTTAAAGGGCAACCAGTCTGAGCTAATTCGACTGTTAGGGGCGTTTGTTGATTTAACCAACTAATTAAGCTAGGGGCAAATTGCACGTCAACGTGCTGCACAACTACAATCGCGGCATTAAAACTAGCTGGGAATTGAGAAAGAATAGTTGCTAGTGCCTTTGGGCCACCTGTAGAAGCACCAATAACGACTAGGGGAGGAATAGATCTAGACCGAAAAGCGGGTTTCGGCGGCAATATCGCTGCGGATTTTTGGCTGGTTGATTTGAGCGATTTCCCCAACAATTTTCTAATTGTGGCGACTTTAGCTAATAATTCCGCACCGCCTTCACCATAGTTATCTCTGGAACCTAAAATGGGGGTGTTTACTGCATCTAATGCCCCATATCCCATTGCTTCAAAAACTCCAGAAGAATTACCGTTAACGGTAGTAGTAACCATGACGATCGCGCAGGGAGATTCGTTCATAATCCGGCGGGTTGCTTCTGCCCCACCCATGCACGGCATAAATAAATCCATCAAAATTACATCTGGAGTATCCGCCGCACATTTCGTTACAGCTTCCGCACCGTCGCGAGCAATCCAGGCAATTTCATAATCCGGTACTGTTATTAAGACGCGCCGTAATGCCTCGATCGCCATCTGCATATCATTGACAATGGCAATTCTCATTTTTTCCTTGGACAAGGAACAAAGTACAAACGTAACTGAACGAGGTTAGATCTTCTTTTATACTGCTTCGCCAATTAAATCATTTACTGCTTTTAATAGTGTATCATCGTGGAAACTACTTTTAGTTAAGTAATAATTTGCGCCTACTTCCAAGCCGCGAATCCGGTCTTCTTCTCTGTCTTTGTAAGAAACAATAATGACAGGAATATTTTTAAAATTGTGATTATTTTTAATATGACTGACTAGCTCAATTCCATTCATCCGAGGCATATCTATATCAGTTACAACCAAGTTGTAATGTCCAGTGCGTAGAGCATTCCAGCCATCCATGCCATTAACTGCTACCTCAACTTCGTAGCCTCTATTTTCTAATAATTTTCTCTCCATTTCTCTGACAGTGATGGAATCGTCAACTACGAGAATGCGTTTAGCAGTTTTGTTGACAACACTATCAAGACTATTGCTAACTTTGTTAATTTGACCATTAGTTAGAAGATTATCAATTGAGCGAATTATATCTTCAACATCAATAATCAGAACAGGCGTACCGTCTTCCATTAATGCTGCTGCACTAATATCTTTAACTTTACCTAAACGTGCATCTAAAGGTCTAACAACTAATTTACGTTCTCCTAAAAATTTATCTACGACTACGCCATAACGATTCAAGCGATCGCTAATGATGACGACTGACAATGCTTCGGAATTGAGGGCAGTTTCATCTAATTCTAGAACTTGATGAGCGGCAACTAAGCCAATATTTTGATGATCTAAAGTGAAGTATTGACGATTTTCTGCAATCGCGATCGCGCTTTGAGGAAGCATTAAAATCCTTTCGATCCGCGTCAGTGGGAAAGCATAAGGTTCGCCCGATATTTCTACTAACAAAGTGCGAATTACCGATAAGGTTAGCGGCAATTGCAAGTAAAAACTCATGCCGGAACCTCGCTGGGACACGGCACGCAGCACACCGCCCACCTCTTGTACCATGCTTTGAGCAACATCCAAACCAACGCCGCGCCCAGAAACTTCTGTGATCTTGCTGGCGGTGGAAAAGCCAGGGAGAAACAGAAACTCCATTAGTTCGGCTTCGGTTAGTTGTGCTGCCATATCTGCACCGATCATATTTTTGGCGACGATTTTTTGGCGCAATTCTTCTAATTTCACGCCGTGTCCGTCGTCAGAAACGGCAATTAGTAACATTCCAGCGCGATGAGATGCTTCGATCCGCACCGTTCCTGTGGCAGGTTTTCCGGCTGCGATTCGTTCTTCGGGCATCTCAAGACCGTGATCGAGGGCATTGCGGAGAATATGGGTAAGCGGCGCTTCTAGCTTTTCCAGAATATCTCGGTCTACTTGGGTGGATTTACCAATAATTTCTAGCTTGACTTGCTTGCCGAGTTGTCTGGCTAAATCTCGCACCATGCGAGGAAAACCTTGCACACCGTCAGCAAAGGGGCGCATATGGCTGGCAATTACTTCTCGATAGAGGCGATCCGAAAGATTGGCGGAACGACGAGCAAACTGTTCTAATTCCCCCATGCGATCGCCTAGAACTTGCCTGCATTCGTTGGCTTTTTGCCGTGCCGCACTGAGATGTTCGGCAGAAGCTTGATTTGCGGGCAACTCACCGAGGGATTCTTGGAGTTTTTCTAGTAAGCTTGCTACTTCTGCTTGTTTGCTTCTCAGTTTCATCAACGAATCTGCAAACGGCTGAAGCCAATTTGCCTCGACTAGAGATTCGCCTGCTAAACCCATTAAGCGGTTTAAGTTTTCTGCACTTACCCGCACTACCCGTGTTGATTTGGAATTGGGGATTTGAGATTTGGTAGGGGAATTAGGGGGGGTAAAACTGGGCGAGAGCAATTCTGTTTTTACTTCAGAGGCGACCGCAGGTTCGATGGCGGGAAGGTTGGCAGGTGGCAGAACAGGGATATCTTCTAGAGAAGTATCCTGTACTATTAATGGCTGTACGAAATTGGTTGGTAATTCCTGACCTTTTAAGATTACCGATATTGCTGCAACTAGGGTTTCAATTTCTGAGTAATGTTCTGTCAGCCAACTGCCTGCTTGGGTTTCAGAAACTTGCGAGAGTCGCAGAAGTACGTCTACAGCTTGCAGAAGAATGTCAATGTCATCTGACGTTAGAGAGATTTCGCCTTTCTGAGCGGCGGTAAAACAGTCTTCCATGATGTGAGCGAGTTTGACGGCGGCATCAAGCCCGACAATTCGCGCTGCACCTTTAATGGAATGGGCGGCTCGCATTGAGGATTCGAGCGCTTCGTTAGCATTAGGATTGGTTTCCAGCGCCAGCAAACCTTCATTCAAAACTGCGGCTTGCGATTCAGCTTCCATGCGGAATAAGTGCAGCATGGATAAGTCGCTGAGGTTAAAGCTGGCAGACAATGAAGTTGTAGGAATTAAGTCTGTTACTTCAGGAGAGGGTGTTGGAGAAGGTTCACCGTCCTCTGCTATGGGTTGAGGCGATACATCTGCAATGGTTTCTCCTTCTAGTAGTGGAGTCGGGTTGGTTGGCTGTTGAACTGAGATAGCTGCGATCGCTGCTAACGTGCTTTCAACCTCTAGTTGATGCTCTGATAGCCAAGTATCTTGCTCCGCTTCCTCAACTTGAGCAATCCACACTAATAAATCTACTGCTTGCAACAGTACGTTGATGTTGTCTGCTGTTAAAGCTATTCCTCTTTGGGCAGCAACAAAGCAAGTTTCTAAGGCATAGGCAACTGCGATCGCAGGCTGTATTTGTACGATCTTGGCAGCACCTTTAATTGAACGTGCGGCGCTTCTTAAGGATTCTAGGGTTTCGGCAAGGTTGGAGTTGCTTTCTATTGCCAATATATTATTGGTCAATATAGTAGCTTGGTTTTCCGTCTCCATGCGGAATATATCCAACATGGAAAAATCGTTTGTATATTGATTATTAGTCATTTTATTGATATTTATTTAAAACTATTATTTTTAATTTTAATTACTTTGCTTCTACAAAACCCGACGCTCAATAGTGTAGAACAACAGTTCATCATCTAAATAACTGACATTCTTATCCTGCCAAGGAATCATTGCTTTTGTATATGTATTTGTTGATTTAGATACATTCGCTGGAACATTTCTTAATTCTTCAGGTGACAGGCGATGAATGCCATAAATTTCATCTACTGGAAACACCCAAGGCTTTCCTGATTTTTCCACTATTACCATACGTTTATAGACTACATGACTGCTATTTTGGCTAGCAATAGATATGGCATCGATCCCTAAAAAAGCTTTCAAGGAGATACACATCTGAAGTTCGCCTCGGATATTAACCAATCCTAAAAAAATAGAGTTGCTGCGGTGGGGCAGCTTGTGAATATAAGATACTGGGTTTACTTCCTTAAATAAGTTAGCTGGTAGCGCCAGCCATTCTCCTCCTAACCGAAAAATTATTACTGAAAAAGTGGCTAGTTTTTGTAAAGAATGACCATTAGTTTTAGCTTTTTCTCCAGCTATTAATTGAGTCCATTCGGTGATATAATCGAGCGGTGCTTCTCTTTCTAGTAGATTACGTCCGCTAGTAGAATAAACAGGACAGTTGTGGCAGTGAGTGTAATTCTTAAGTTCCGTGCAAGAGCGATCACCCCAAACTCCGATCTGTCTCCAACACTTGCTTTGATTATCATCCATTGTATTAGGTTGGGAATTTATGGTATTAATTAAGCCCAATTGTTGGCGCAATTGCTGTATGAATCGGCAATTTTTAGCTATTTTCCTTATTTACTTTAAACCGAGATATTTCTGTCCTCAAACCATGTGCTGCTGCATTTAATTGTGCGATCGCTCGATTAATTTCGCGCAGAGAATCTGCCGTTTGCGATGATGTTTCGCTCAACTGAATCATAGTTTCGCTAATCTGCCCCGCTCCCTGAGATTGCGCTTCCATACCTTCATTTACCACTTGAAAGCGCGGCAGCAGCGATTGAACTTGCTCGATTATTTGTCCGGTTTGAATACTAATATTCTGGACATCTTCTACACTTCGGCTGACTTCTTTGGTAAATTTATCCATTTCCATTACCCCAGTCGAAACGGCTGATTGCATTTCTTTTACCATTGTTTCAATATCTAGGGTAGCGACAGCAGTTTGGTCGGCTAGCCGTCTAATTTCTCTAGCTACAACAGCAAAACCTAAACCGTATTCTCCGGCTTTTTCTGCTTCAATGGCAGCATTAAGCGAGAGTAAATTAGTTTGATTGGCTACGGAGGTAATAGTTGTAATAACAGTATTAATATTATTAGCTTTTTCGCTAATTACTCCCAATCTTGTGGAAATAGAACTGGTAGCATCTGTTAGCTGCTGCATGGTTGTTTCCATCCGCACTAACTCTTTTTGACCGCTACTAGCAGCAATTGCCGTATCTTGGGACATATTGGTAACTTCTTCCATAGTTTGTACTAATTGGGCAGCCGTGACGGCTATCTCTTTGGCGGTAGCTACTACTTCATTAGTTGATGCAACTTGTTCTGTAACTGTAGCTTCTAATTGTTTGCCTGATGCAGCGATTTGGGTAGCAGAAGAAGTAACTGTAATACCAGATTGCTGTGCTTGACTAATTAATAAATTTAAGTTTTGATTCATGGCTTTAAAAGCAGTCATTAATTTGCCAATTTCATGTTTATTATTGCTTGTTTCAATTGATTTGCTCAAGTCTCCTTCAGCAATATGTTGTGATATCATGACTGCTTTCTTAATCCCCTTGACCAGGGGTTTGGTAATTAAATATGAAACTACAGCAGCAACAATAACGCATATGATTACAATCCAAACTGATGATGAAATCAATAAATACATATTTGCTTTGGTACTTCTAGTATTTTGAGCAAGTATTTGTTGTTGACGCTGATTAAATTTTTCATTTAATTGCTCGAATTCACCAATAATTTTTCTATAATCTCTCAGGTAATTAACTACGACTTCATTGTTATTTGACTCTTTTCTAAGACGGAAGGTGTTTTGCCCTAAAGCATTATACTGGTCGAATAGTTCCAGCATTCTAAAAAATCTTTCTTTCTGTTGCTCATCTTCAATTAAATTTTTTATTTCCTGGACATCTTGTTGAAAAATATTCTTTTCATCATCAAATTTAGTTAAGCGATCGTCAGTTGGAATGAGTAGGTATCCCCGAACTTGCCTATCCATCAAGGCAATTCTCAAAATCATATCATCCGTGCCTAGAAGAGTTGATTGAGAAATATCTACTTTTTGTAAAGTATTTAATGTTTGATATGCAGTTTGATAAACTAAACTACTAAATGCCAAAATTAATACTATAGGAATTGCATATCCAGATAAAATGCGATTTCTAAAATTTAAATTGTTAAACATTCGCTTTGTCTCCTTATATAATTAATAATGATTTATTTTTATATTTAAATATTGATTTTGAGTAAAAGTAAGCCTGTTCACATAGGTGTTAGCACCTCTAAAAATTATTAGAATAATTTAATCTTTTACTTTAAACCGAGATATTTCGCTTCTCAACCCATTAGCTGCCTCATTTAATTGTGCGATCGCGCGATTAATCTCCCGCAAGGATTCAGTGGATTGCATTGAAGTTTCGCTTAACTGAATCATCGCTTCGCTAATTTGTCCTGCACCTTGAGACTGAGCTTCCATTCCTTCATTTACTGCCTGAAATCTTGGAGTCAGTGCTTGTACTTGCTGAATTATTTTGCCAATTTGATAGCCAATATTGCGGACATCCTCAAACCCTTGCGTTACTTCTTGAGAAAATTTATCCATTTCCATCACACCGTTAGAAACGGCTGATTGCATTTCTTTAACCATATTTTCAATATCGAGAGTAGCCACAGCAGTTTGATCTGCAAGTCTTCTAATTTCCCTTGCTACAACAGCAAAACCGAGTCCATATTCTCCTGCTTTTTCCGCTTCAATTGCGGCATTGAGTGAGAGTAAATTAGTTTGAGCAGCTACAGCAGTAATAGTTGTGATCATGCTATTAATGTTATTTGCCTTTTCACTAATTGCTCCTAATTTATTAGAAATAGAATTAGTAGCTTGTGCCAATTGGCTCATACTTGCTTCCATCTGTACTAAATCTTTTTGACCTGCGCCAGCAGCAATTGCTGTATTTTGCGACATAGTAGCAACTTCTTCCATAGTGTGTACCAATTGGGCGGAAGTGGCAGCAATTTCTTTCGCTGTGGCTACAACTTCATTGGTAGAGGCTACTTGTTCTGTCATTGTGGCTTCTAACTCCCTGCCCGCAGCAGCAATTTGTGTATTCGACGTAGTAACTTGAACACCAGACTGCTGTACCTGACGAATTAATGAATTCAGGTTTTCACTCATATTACGGAAGGCATTTAGTAGCTTTCCAGTATCATCGCGATCGCTACTAACTGCAATTTTTGTAGTTAAATTACCCTGAGAGATTTGTTCTGCGACGGCTACTACATTTTTGATTGTCGAAGTGTACCTAATTAGAATTCGTAGTACAAATATCCAAGAAATAACTAAGATGACCAAAGCACAAAGAATAATTAACACAGCCACAAAAGATTGCTGCGCTTGGGTTTGAATTAAGTTTTCTACATAATTTTGCATCGCCAGGGTTGTTTGTTGTAGCCCTTGCGAATAGATTTTCTTCTGTTCTGTGTACTCATTACCAGATAATAAAGCTTGGGCTGCTTCCCGCTTCCCTTGTTCTACTAAATTAAAGGCTTGGTTCTCAATTCTAACCAGTTTAGTATTAGCAACATTAGCTTCCTTAATAGCAGCAGCTTGGAAAATATTTGGCAGCAATTTACCTGATTCATTAAAAACCTCATTCAGTTGAGGTTCAAAGCTGCGATAGCGTTGTTCCCAACGCAGATCGCCGGAAGTTGCTGCAAGTATTGCCGACATTGTTAATGCTTCATCTAGATAAGTTAGTTGACCACTCAGGTATTGAATACGATTTTGTTGAATTTGAGCTTTTCTGGCAGCTTGAGATGAGTTCCAAATATACCGACTTATACCGCCAAGTAAGGTAATTGTGAGAGCAAATGGAATGAGAATTAATGTGGCTTTAGAGATGCTTCTAGAAGAATTAACGGTTGGTGTTAAATAAGTCATACATTAAATACTTTAATGAATTTTGTGTTATTATCAATTAAACTAATTTGTAATAACAAAAAAGTGCAATGTAGCTGCTGCACTCATTCAAGTCCTTATTTAAATTTCATTCGTTTTAAAAAGGTGATTTTTGGGTGCTATTAAAAATAGCGATCGCTTACTGAAGCAGTTTTTAATTTCTTACTTTAAACCGAGATATTTCCATTCTCAATCCGTTAGCTGCCTCATTTAATTGCGCGATCGCCCGATTAATTTCTTCCAAAGATTCAGCAGTTTGGGACGATGATTCGCTTAATTGAATCATCGCTTCACTAATTTGTCCTGCACCTTGAGACTGAGCTTCCATCCCTTCATTTACTGCCTGAAATCTTGGAGTCAGTGCTTGGATTTGCTGAATAATATTGCCAATTTGAGCGCCAATATCGCGGCTATCCTGAAACCCTTGCGTTACTTCTTGAGAAAATTTATCCATTTCCATTACACCAGTAGAAACGGCTGACTGCATTTCCTTAACCATATTTTCAATATCGAGAGTAGCTACAGCAGTTCGATCTGCAAGTCTTCTAATTTCCCTCGCTACAACGGCAAAACCAAGCCCGTATTCTCCTGCTTTTTCCGCTTCAATTGCCGCATTGAGTGATAGCAAATTTGTTTGATCTGCTACAGCAGTAATAGTTGTGATAATGCTATTAATATTGTTAGCTTTTTCGCTAATTGCTCCTAATTTAGTAGAAATAGAATTAGTAGCTTGTGCCAATTGGCGCATACTTGCTTCCATCCGTACCAAATTTTCTTGACCGCTAGCTGCTGCTATTGTGGTAGTTTCTGACATGGAGGCAACTTCTTCCATTGTGTGTACTAATTGCCCTGAAGTAGCAGCAATCTCCTTAGCTGTAGCTACAACTTGATTAGTAGAAGCAACTTGTTCTGTCACGGTAGCTTCTAATTGTTTGCCAGAAGCAGCAATTTGTGTAGTCGAAGTAGTAACTTGAATGCCAGAATGCTGGATTTGTTGAACTAGAGAATTTAAGTTTCGAGTCATTGTGCGGAAAGATTCTAATAACTTTCCAATTTCGTCATTTGATGTCACTTCAATGCTGGCTGTCAAATCTCCTTGAGAAACTTTTTCTGCTACTCCTACTGCTCTCCCTAAAGAACGAGCAATTATTCTAGAAATTACTAAAGAAATTAATAAGCCTACTCCTGCAACTAATAGCAGACTTCCCCAGCTAAAGTAATTAGAAAGCATTTGAGCTTGAGCCGCAGCTTTTTGCCTTTCGGCTAAAAGTCGATCTTCGACCAGATACATTTCTGCTAGTTTAGCTCTAAGATTATCCATAATTGTTTTACCTTTACCAGAACGGACTAGAGCCAATACTTCTTTATCTCTTTTGGCTCTTTTCAGACTAATAGTTTCTGCTAATTCATTAAATTTTTGTTGTGTTAATTCTTCGACATTAGCAAGTCTTGTCAACTGCTCTGGATTATCTTTAATTTCATTTCTGATCTCAACCAAAATATTCTTAAGAGACTTTATTGAGTTTTGATAAGGCTCTAAAAAATTCTCTTCGGCAGTATAGATAAAGCCTCTTTGCCCCGTTTCAGCATCAACTAAGAGCTTTTCTATTTTTGCTAAATCTTCTTTGACTTTGTAGGTATGAGTGATCCAACCTACGGACTTAACTAAATTATTTGTACTTGATTGAGATAATAAATTAGTAATGACTGTGATAATAATAACTATGCCGAAGCCTAAAGGAGCAAGCTGACTAATTTTGATAGTTCTCATATTTGCAGACATTTTTTTACCCAATTTTTTGTGATTCAATTAGCTATCCGTTGGATACGCTGTCGCAATATAGATGCACTAACAATATCGCCACGACGTTCTTTTATTAAAACTAAGTGCATTAGCGCTTCATAATGATTAGGTTCTAAATAAATCGCTTTGTTATAACATTCTTCAGCTTGGTCTTCTTTACCCGATGCCTGATGGACTTCTCCCAAAAGCACGTAAGCTTCTGGATTGATCCGGTTTTGATGCAGGTAAGTTTCGCACAAGCTAGCAGCCTGATCTAAGGTTCCCTGATTCGCTAAATTTCTAGCAGTATCCAGCAGTAATTGCTGACTTTTAGCAATAGTAGATTTATCAGCAGTGGAGTCTGTTGTGCTAACCTCCTGAGTCTGTTCCCACTTTTTAATCGGTTGTGGCTTCTGAACTGGTGGGTTGAGCTTTGAACTAGATTGCGCCGCTAGGAGATCGGCAAGCGGAGTATTATTAGCTGGTAAATTATGGACGGAAGTAGATTGTTGAGTTTGAGATGGCTTTGCTAGTAAATTTGTATACTTACTTTTACTGACTGCCTCAACCTTAGTTTCGGTTTCTAGCTTTCGGTATGCAAAAGCTAAAGAATGACGAACTGAGGTAAATTTATTGTTTAATACTTGTCCTGTTTCCGAGTGTCCTACAAATAGCAATCCTTTTTTAGTTAACAGCCGATCAATTACTTTGATCGCTCGTTCTCTCGCTGTATTATCCAGATAAATTAACAGATTGCGGCAGAAAATTATGTCATAAGGTAGTTGGTCGAGTAAAAACCAAGGATCTAGTAAATTGGCATTGATAAAATTAACTGTGCTGCTAATGGTTTCGTATAACTGATAGCCATCAGCAGTTTTTTGAAAATAACGATCGCGAAAATTAATGTCATTCCCGCGAAAAGAATTGCGCTCGTAAACTGCCCGTTGAGCTTTTGCCAACGCTCTTTTACTGATATCAACCGCATCAATGCGAAAGTTTTTTGTTGCTAACCCAGCCTCTATTAAAGCGATCGCGATCGAATATGGTTCTTCACCTGTCGAACAAGGCACACTTAACACCCGCAGGATACCGCCTGGATGTTTGGGCAACCATTCAGTAATGACATAAGTTCCTAAAAAATTAAATGGCTGGCGATCGCGGAAAAACCAAGTTTCTGGTACTACTATTGTTTCAATCAGTTCCTCCATTTCCAGTGCTGAAGCTTGCAGTCGCAACACATACTCTTGCATATCTGACAAACCGCAATCACTCATACGTTGGCGGATCGCTCGCGCGATCGTATTAGAGCCAATTGAAGCTGTTTCCAATCCGATTTTTTGCCTGAGCAAAGCCTCAATAGTTGCCTGTACCATTATTTTTCAGTATTTGTCAGTAGTTAACGAGCGGAAATTGTTGTGGCAATGCTCTTACTCTGCCGCTTTGAAAGAAGCTACAGGCACTTCTTTAGCTTCTTGCGCGGGCAGCAGATTAATTAACTGCGACTCTGGCAACAAATTATCAATCCGCACAAATTGAATCATGCCTTTCTCGTCAGTCAGTATTTCTCCCAGGTAAGGCGCAGTATCTAGAGCAATCCCTGGAGCCACAAAATCACCTTCTGCCTTATTTAAAGTGTCTGTAACTCGCTCTGCCATTAATCCCAACAGATGTGGCTGATGCTGAGAAGAACTGCTATTACCCACATGACTACCCAGGTAATTAACCATAATGATGCGAGTGCTTAAGTACCTACGACAGGGAGTGCCTTGAATCAATAGGCAGAGATCGATAACTGGAACTATTTGACCGCGATAGTTAAATAAACCAGCAACGTACTCAGGAGCGTGGTGCAGCTTTTTCAGGGCAATGAGCGGGACTACCTCAACTACTCGCTTAGTTTCGAGGGCATAACGCTCGTCGCCTGCGTAGAACAGTAACAATAGCACGATCGCAAATTCTCCTTAATTTCTTCTTAAAGGATATTTTTAATTGTTAAGCTTAATACTTATATATTTATATTTACGCAATATAAAATCTACAATGATAATGAAATGATGCTTAATATCTTTTGTTTTTCAAACAAGCTTAAGTATAAAAGCGGTTTCACACCTAGCCATTAGACCTCTTGCGTGAAGAAAAAAGTTAGCTTAACAATTATTGTACAAACTAATTACTAGGTGTGAATTAAAAAAATGCCATCAAAAACGATAATTACCGTCAGGTAAACTTCTTGAAAATAACTGATGAAACGCAGGATTGCTTGAAATATTATTGCTGAGGTTTCTAGCAAATGATATCCCACGAGCAAATAATATTCCGCTCCTCCCTCCTAACTAATCCTGCGCGGCACTTCATGAATCAAAAAATCATAAGCTAGTTTTGTATTAGGAAAAATAGCCCGTGCTTCAGCAAGCAAATCATCCAGCACCAAGGCATTGCCAGGAGCATAGCGAGGGCTAAAATGCGTCATAATTAGCTGTTTAACACCAGCACCTAATGCCACCTGAGCAGCCATTGTTGAAGTGGAATGCAAGCGATCAAACGCCATATCAGCATCTTGATGGGAAAATGTCGCTTCGTGAATTAGGACATCAGCATCCTGTGATAGTTCCACAGCCGCGTCACAATAAACTGTGTCTGTACAATAAACAACTTTGCGACCTATCTCTGGTGGAGCGCATAAATCGCTACCCCGAATTTGACGACCATCTGATAGAGTGACTTCTTCTCCACGTTTCAGCTTGCCATACAAAGGGCCACTAGGGATTCCTAAAGCCGCAGCTTGTTCAACATTAAATCGTCCAGGGCGGTCTTTTTCTACAATTCGGTAGCCAAACGCTGTCACACGATGTTTTAAAGGTACACAACTAACCAAAAATTCTTCATCTTCATATACAAGCCCTGGTTGCACAGTGTGAACCTTGAGCGGGTATGACAAGTGAGTATAAGAATAACGCTCAGAGGCACGTATATATTCACTTAAACCTGGCGGCCCATAAATATCAATTGCAGTAGGATTACCAGCTAACCCATAACTTGCTAACATACCCATCAAACCAAAGATGTGATCGCCATGCAGATGAGTAATAAAAATACGTCTGATTTGACTAATTTTGACATCGCTACGCAGCAATTGGTGTTGAGTACCTTCACCACAGTCAAAAAGCCAAACTTCTGCCCGTTGCGGTAAACGGAGGGCAACACTAGAAACATTGCGCGATCGCGTCGGTACACCTGAGCTAGTGCCTAAAAAGGTAATTTGCACGGTTTGTTTACAACCTCATGGAAACTTTATATATTTATCAGCGTTTAGTGATTAGATACCACAATATTCATCTATACAAGTTTGTATTGTTTGAGATAGCAGCAATATCACAAATATGTTAGATATAACCAAACAAGTATGTCCTAAGTAGGAACTAACAGCAACTAGGACTAGGTTAATAGCTGGTACTGGCTTGTAATCTCTAGAGTTTTCACAATTTTTTTTTCTATGCTCAAACAATTAATCAGACTGGGCGGACGCAACTGGTGGCTTTCTTTTCTGTTGTGGATAGCAATGATTTGTCCCGCTCAAGCCGCGATCGAATTGCGCGTAGCGATTGAAGATGGAGTCAAACAAGTTAAAGTAGGCAGTTCTACCCCAGCAGTAGTGCGTGATGGCACTGGTAGGGTTCTGGGGGAAATTGCAGAAATGAACGGCTTGGATGCCCAAACCCGTGCTGGAGGGGTAGTGCTGGGTGAGTGGCAAGCCGACCAAATTTGGATTGAGCCGACCAATGGCGGCTATGTTTGGATAGGCGATCGCTGGTATCGTGGGCGCACTCGCGTAGTTCCTACTAGCAAAGGAATTACTGCTGTCAACTATGTAGATTTAGAACAATATCTCTACAGTGTTCTAGGCGCTGAAATGAGTGCTAGTTGGCCTTTAGAAGCTCTGAAAGCCCAAGCCGTTGCTGCTCGTTCCTACGCCCTTAATAAGCGGCAAACCTCTACTAAAAGCATTTACGACGTTGTTAATACTCAAACCTCGCAGGTTTATAAAGGTTTAACAACCGAAGCTGAATCAACACAAACTGCTGTAAATGCCACCGCAGGGCAGGTGATGACCTACAATGGCAAAATTATTCTTGCTGTCTTCCACTCCTCATCAGGAGGACATACAGAAAATGTCGAAAATGTCTGGTCAAGCCCCTTACCATACTTACGTGGTGTCCCAGACTACGATCAAGGTACTCCTCAATACCAATGGGAAAAAACTATTTCTGCGAGTGAATTGAGCCGTCGCCTTGGAATCAGCAATGTGAAAGCATTGCTTCCAGAGCGTACCAGTACCTACGGAAGAATTATGAGCATCAAAGCCGTTGGCGCTGCTGGTTCCCGTAGTATCGCTGGCACTAAACTACGTGAAGCACTAGGGCTAAAAAGTACCCGTTTCAGCGTTACCTCAACCCCTATCGGTTTTCAGTTCAACGGCTATGGTTTTGGTCACGGGCTGGGTTTAAGTCAATGGGGAGCATACAATTTAGCTCAACAAGGAATGAACTATCAGCAAATTTTGCAACACTATTACCAGAACATCTCTTTATCTCAACTTCAGGGATGAAATTGATAATTGTTAATTGTTAATTGTTCATTGATTAAGACGGCGCTGCCATTCTTGATCAATTTTGTCAGAGCGATCGCTCTCTTGGTCTAACAAGTCTGTTTCGGTCGTGTAAGTTAAATCTTCGCGACCGATAACATTTTGATTAGCAAACTTACGTGCATAGGCAATCTTATTCTGCAAATCACCATCTGCTTGATGCAATAAAACAGTACGTTCTTCTCGTTGTTGATTGCGCGATTCAATTTTACGATTTCTCCCTTGAATCCAGAAATAACGCACCAAAGGAACTGTTAAGAAAGCAATACCATATCCAATTAATACCCAGTAAATTGAATTGGTAAAAGCAACCAGTCCACCTAGTTTTGCTGCAATACCGCCTTTCAACAGAGAACCTAGAACTAGCGCACCAACAAAATTTAAAGCACCCAAACCAATTGATAGCAGTATTTGACCACTATCAGCTTGACTAAACAGCCAACGGCGTTCCTGCAAATATGTTTCTACAGGTTGAGAATTCATTTCTGTGGCTGTAGTTTGTAATTCTGGAAAGTGATAAACAATCTGTCCATCTGGACTAACTTCCGGTAAACCATTAAATCGTGTTAGCACTGGAAGCATATATTCTTCATACTCGCGGTGAAATCCTTCTCCAATGCTGTCGAGATATGGAGCGATTTGTTCAGCTACAACTGCCCCCTGATTGTTACGAATAACTGTAGCAATATCGTGCCAGCGACGGTCTTCTAAATCAGCATTGGGATTGCCATCGCCAAAGAGAAAAGAGAAGACTGCTTCTAGAAAATTCATCCTTCTTTGTTCTGGGAGCGATGATAGCTGCTCTTGGCGGTAGCGGTTATCATAGCCTGGGTCAAAAAACCAGAATATGTCAGAACCAAACCAGAAGTTAGGCATAAATATCATGCCGCCACCGCCAGAGCGATCGCTACTAGAATTATCACTGTCGTTACTACTAGAACTAATCGCAATTAAAATAACAGCAATTGTTACGAAAATTAAGGCGATCGAAGCTAACAGCAGTATCCCGAAAGAAATGCGAATGATGTAAAAAAGGACACCCCAAATTTTTTCCCACCATTCCTTCAAACGCAGCCTAAAAAACTTATTGCGGAGAACTGCACGAAAATTTTTAGGAAATAAATAGACAAGATCACCAGTGTCTGCAACCTGTAAATGTCCACCAGCCTCAGACGCGAGAGCTAGTAATCCTGTCTGTGCAATATTTACGTTCAATCCCGCTTGGGTAGCAACATCCCCAACTGTGACGCGATAACCGAGTTGTTCAACTGCTTGCGCGATCGCCGGATTGGGAGCCATGTCCGTCCCTCAGTACAGATATGTATCATCAACTCCTAGTATAAAGTTTTCGCAATTGCGATCGGCAATAGCTGGGGTGAGTAGTCAATTTGGGGTAAAGCTACGATAGCTGCTATAAAGTAGCAACTTCCATGTTTGATGTGGCTGTTCTATTAGATTAGTGTCAAACTCGCCCTGATCGTTAATTGCACATTTTAATTCTTACAGGGGCATTTCAACCTGCAACAATATCAAACTCACCTGCTCAAAGATTAAATATATTTGAGTATTTCTCAAATTGCTGAAATTCTAGAACTAAGCTATATGAAAAAGGCTTGACTAACTAGCCAAGGTAACAATTTATGCAGCCAACTTATATAACAGATATTCAACAATTGATCGATCGTTACCATGCCGGGGAGAGAAATTTTGAACAGGCAAATCTGAGTGGTGTCAATTTAAATAAGGCAACATTACATGGGGTTAACCTTAGCAAATCAGTTTTAAGCAAAACTAACTTTCATCAATCAGATTTACGCGGTGCTGACTTAAGCTGGGCAGATTTAACTGAAGCTGACTTAAGTGGTGCTGACTTACGGGGAGCAATTTTGACAAGGGCTGACTTAAGCGGTGCTAATTTAACTGGCGCAAACTTGCTTAAAGCTGATTTAACTTTAGCTAATTTAAACCATACTCAGCTAACTGGCACGGCTTTCCCGGATGGTACTATACATCATTAGATAACCTTAACAATACAGTTAAGGTTGTTTTCTAGTCAATCGGGATTAAATAATTAACGTTAAATTAACTAAAGAGAGTTCAAACACATCTTTCTAGTCAAGCTACCCTAAGCGATTAGTCCCCAAGTACCCAAGCAACTATGCCAAGAAGTCAACGCAACGATAATTTCATCGACAAAAGCTTTACAGTAATGGCAGACATCATTCTCAAGCTGCTGCCAGCCAATAAGAAAGCCAAAGAAGCCTTTGTTTACTACCGTGACGGTATGTCAGCACAGGCGGATGGAGAATATGCAGAAGCTCTAGATAATTACTATGAAGCTTTGAAGCTAGAGGAAGATGCTTACGATCGCAGCTACATCCTCTACAACATTGGGCTAATCCACACTAGCAACGGTGAACATGAAAGAGCTTTAGAATACTACTACCAAGCCATTGAGCTTAATCCCCGTTTACCCCAAGCTCTGAATAATATTGCTGTAATTTACCACTTTCAAGGTGAAAGGGAAAAAGATGCAGGCAACTTTGAAGCTAGTGAACCTTTATTTGAGAAAGCTGCTGAATTTTGGAAACAAGCTATTCAAATTGCCCCAAATAATTACATTGAGGCACAAAACTGGCTTAAAATTACAGGTCGCTCTACAATGGATGTTTACTTTTAGAAGTTTGAATCACCAAGCATTTATTGTCTAGCTATTACCAGATAATAGCCTGAACTGCTACTTTCTCCATTGTGATATCATTTCACACTCTTTCATTTAATCACTTCCTAATTCCTATGATTGATCGTGAGCAAGTTCACAAAGTTGCCCTTCTAGCACGCCTAGATTTAACACCTGAAGAAGAACAGCAGTTTACTACCCAAATGGGCAGCATTCTTGACTATTTTGAACAGCTAAGTGAACTAGATGTCAGTAATGTTGAACCCACCACAAGGGCAATTGATGTTAGTAATGTCACACGAGCAGATCAACTGCAACCTTATAGCGATCGCGAAACAATTTTGAATCAAGCACCAGATCAAGAAGGTGACTTTTTTAAAGTTCCCCAAATAATGAGTGCAGAGTAAAAACGCAAATATCATCAGATAAATAATTAGCTGTTAGCAATTAGTTGTTAGCTTTTAGGTAAAGGACTGAACATATTAATGATAATTAAATTATCAGTTAATTACGCTAATAGTTAATTTCTAATTGCACATAAAATCGTATATCAGCTATCAGATTAGGTTGGTTATGAACCATGATATTTATGATTTTTAACCAATGCTAAGAGTTACTTTAAATCAGTATTAATCTGATAATTTGACGGCTGATAGCTGATAGCTTACTTAATAATCTTGATGAGAGATTCAAAGAAATCAGGATAAGAAATAGCTGCCGCTTCTGCACCATGAATAGTTGTATTTCCAGTAGCATTAAGAGCCGCGATCGCTAAACTCATCGCAATTCTATGATCGGTATGGCTATTGACTTCAGCGCCTTTTAAAGGAGTTCCGCCAGTAATCTCTAGTCCATCTGGCAATTCTGTCACTTTTGCTCCCATGCGGTTTAATTCCGAAGCCATAACAGCAATGCGATCGCTCTCTTTTACCCGCAATTCCGCAGCATCCTTAATTACTGTAGTTCCTTCAGCAAACACAGCCGCAACTGCCAAAATCGGAATTTCATCAATTAATCTTGGGATTAGATTTCCCGCAATTTCACAAGCTTTGAGTTTTCCGTAGCGTACCCGCAAATCAGCCACAGGTTCCCCAGCAACTTCTCGTTGATTTTCTAGTTGAATATCCGCACCCATCATAGATAGCGCCTCTAAAATGCCTGTACGGGTAGGATTAACACCAACATTTTCAATACATAGTTCTGATCCAGGTACAATTGCCCCAGCGACTAACCAGAATGCCGCAGAACTAATATCACCTGGAACAATCACATTTTGTCCTTGCAGATGTGCTTGCCCTGTGACAGTAACGCTATTCGTTTCCGGATCAATACTCAATTGTGCGCCAAACGCCTTGAGCATTCTTTCACTATGATCGCGCGAAAGTGCTGGTTCTGTAACAGTTGTTTCTCCTTGTGTCATTAAACCAGCTAGTAGAATACAAGACTTGACTTGCGCTGAAGCAATAGGCGAATGATAATGAATCGGTTTGAGTAGAGTTCCTTGTATAGCTAGAGGTGCTAAAGAATTTCCCTGACGACCCCAAATTTGCGCCCCCATTTGTTGCAAAGGTTTAACAACGCGCGACATAGGACGCGATCGCAATGAATCATCACCCGTTACTGTAAAAAACCGCCCTGGATGAGAAGCTAACAACCCTAACATCAGCCTGATAGTAGTACCTGAGTTACCAGCATTCAGCACATCAGCGGGTTCTTGCAACTGACCTAAACCAATACCCCGCACCCTTACTTCTTCTGTATTTAATTCCGAAATTTCTGCACCTATTGCGCGAAAACACGCAGCAGTGCTACGAGGATCTTCTCCCAGAAGTAACCCCTTAATAATTGTTTCTCCTTGTGCGATCGCTCCTAACATCAATGCACGATGAGAGATTGATTTATCTCCAGGAACTCGCAAACTTCCTTGTAGAGATAAACCTGATGCAGGACTTTGAATAATTAAATCTTGTTGCTCTTCAGTGCTTTCAAGGGTGACAACGGCTGACTCTGACATGGAACTGAACTCAGTGATAGTTGCAAACAGCGATTTTACCACTCAACTTTATGTTAATGCTTGTTAAAAAATATCAAGCATAAAATTTCATTCACCCTGTTGATGGGGATGTGTTATCTGTTTCATGCGCGTTTACTTATTTAGTCAATGGATAAAGTCAAGCTGAGAAATAAATAGCAGCATTTATCTAAAACCCTTTCCTGCTGGTTTCTTACTCTTGCCTTTAGACTTAGATTTATTAACCTCGCCTAATGCTTCTTGAAACAAGTTATGTAAATGCAAAGGAACACTGGCAATTTCCGGTAACTCAGGTTCGAGAGATTTATTAAATTCTTTCATAAGAGCATTTAAATCAGTCTCAAGTCTAAATTCTGGGCGTTTTAATACTATTTGCAACGCCTTTTGTAGCTGAGTAGGATGCTGTTGGGCTAACCGCTTCCAGATAAAGGCATTAATTGTGGAATCTTCCAAATACTTACGAACAAGTTTCTCTATATCTTGATTATCTTGCCAATCCTCTGATTCTAGAATTGCCTGAAATTTAGTATAAGTTGGCAGCAACGTCTGCCCCCAGCGTGGATGGGTAAATACTGTCACCTGTTCAGCTTTTTTCAAAGTATCAGGTAAATCCACTTTGGGCATTACCATTTTGGTTGTAGTATTACCCTGAAATATTTGAGAAACTAATTTTGAATCCTCACCAGCTTCTGCTGCCATTGCTGTAATTTCTTCTTCCGTAACGCCAGCTTCTTCAGCAATCTCTGCTAATGATTTTGAATGATCAATACCTGCTGCTTCTAGATGCCGTTTAGTAATTATTTCCTGCAAATCCGCCATTTTTTTGTTGAGTTGGTATCCCGGCAGGGTTACTTCATCACTACCAAAAAATTCAACAAAATTTTGATGATATTGCTCAACCGACTGCCAAGCTTGCTCTAATAAATCTGGAGCATCGCTATAAAGCGCATTGTTATGATTTTCTTTAAAATTACCAATTGCCACAGATAGTTTTGGTTTACCCAAATTTCCCATTGACTTACATGGGCCTGAGAACATCCAATAAATATCAGTTACTGGTGCAATTCTAGTCAATAGAATTTCTCCAGTTTTAAACCGCGCCATCTCTTCCAGCGTAACTGGATCGTTTGGTTTAACGATATAATGTTTTGCTGTGAGCCAGTTCATTAACTCAAAGCCATCAGATAATATTTCTGTTACAGCAAACAAACCTATAAAGCTGCGCCGCCAGTTGCTAACTAAATTGCGATCGCTTTCTGGTAAATTTGGCTGGCTTGCCAAAAATAAATCCAATACAGTCTTTTCCCCAACTTTCCCTTCCGTCAGAAAGCTATCAATCAGCAGGTTTTGCTCAAAACTAGCATCATACCTATTATTAGAAGAACGCGAACCAGCAGCAATGTATATTTCTAACGCTTCTGCCAACTCTCCTTCTGCTTCTAATACAAATTCAATTAACACTTGTTTTAGAACGCGCGCTCGCTCTAGTAGTGCATCCACAACTTAATCCCTACCATCAACACCTTTAGATTACTTGTTACAGAGTACAATCACTCTCCACCCTAATGCAGAGGTCATTATCTAGTCAAACTGCGTAGCCGATTTAGCTGCGTAGCAGCTAACCCTGTTCTGTCACTCTCCGAGTATAATGAATGAACAAAAGAATTGAAAAATAAAACTCTACACAGTAGGTAGAGCAATGGATGTAGGATTACCGTTTTGCGTAAGTCCTAAAATAAATTAAAGCAAGTATGGTAGTATTTTCGACCATACTTGCTTAATGATAGTAATTTTCAAATCAGTTGGTGAGTTGATTTTGGCTCAGGCTGCAATTAATTCCGTAGTGGCAAAGTAAGCTCCAGCTTGATCGGGATCAAAACCTTCAGGAAAAACTGTCTGTTGATTGTAGAAAGCGTTTTCTAGTTCAGCATCGTCGAGATTCGCTCCACGCATACTTGCACCATTTAAATTTGCTCCGTTGAGATTTGCTACATCTAGCTGAGCTGCCCATAAATATGCACTATCCAGGTTAGCCCGACTCAAATCTGCATCAGATAAACTAGCACCATTTAAGTTTGCTCCACTGAGGTTAGCATCGCTCAGGTGAGCTTCACTCAAGTCTGCTTTACTCAAGTTGGCATCGATCAGGTTTGCCTTATTTAACCATGTGCCATTTAAGTTAGCTGCACGTAGATTGACTTGCGTAAGAATGGCAACACGCATTTGGGCATCACTTAGGTTAACTGCTGGTAGATTTGCCTTACTTAAGTTGGTGCCACTAAGTTTTGCCTCACTTAGATCTACACCATCAAGATCTACTCCACGTAAGTCTACCCCGTTTAACCATGCACCTCTGAGTTTAATTCCGGTGAGCGATGCCGCAGCTAACCTTGCTCCACTCATTCTGGCTCCACTTAGATTTGCCCAATTCAGTTTAGCCTCAACTAAGTTAGCTGAATGAAGGTTAATGCCACTGAGGTTTGATCCACAAAGGTTAACCCCTTCTAAATTAGCGCCACGTAGGTTTACTGCTGTTAGGGTAGCTCCACTGAGTTTTGCTCCCTTGAGATTTGCTTTAATTAAAACTGCTCCTTTGAGGCTGGCTTTTGTCAGATCTGCGTCTACTAAATTTGTATCGTTAAGCTTGGCAAAGCTTAAATCTGTACCATACAAAAACGCGCCTTTCAGTTTTGCCCCTCTTAAGGAAGCTCGGCTGAGGTTAGCTGATCCAAAAGATGCGTTTGAGAAATCTGCCCCACTCAGATTTGCTCCGCTCAGGTTGGCTCCTAGTAAGTTAACTTCACGAAAGTCTCTTTCTCCGGCTGCATATCGTTTTAGCAATTCTTCAATATTCATAACAAGCAGTCCTTAATTTTTTTTAGCAATTTATCTTGATTTAGATTTCCCTGAAAGAGTGACAAAATTCTTAAAAGTATAAAAAAGACATAAAACTTATAAGTAGGTGGGTAAAATTCAAAGTTACTTGCGATCATTGGAACTAAGGACTGATGAACGGTAGCTGGGAAAATTACTATACGTTTAAGTAGGTGGGCATAAATAAACGACGTATAATGATTTTCCCAATCGCCAGTCCTCAGTCCCAGTCATAACAGGTAACGTTTAATTTCACCCACTTACTTATTACTGGTAGTGAAACAGTTTATAAAAGATACATCTTATAATTTATAAAATTAGTCATATTGAAGATGTAAGAGTTAAGATATAAATTTAATAACGTTTTTTTTCCTGCCACCTACTCTCTAACCAATCAGCCTTGTAAATAAAAAATAAGTAAGCCCTGCACTATTTAAACCAGGTTAATTTATTGTCTTTTTGATACTTTAAGATATATGCGGCATTCCACTTTTCTAAATCTGAAAGTAAGTTATTAGAAAATTCGTCGGGCGAATATATAGGTTGATACCATGATTGCTTATCAAAGTAACTTTGTAAGGCTGGATTACGAAATGTTCTACCATGACGTGCATAAATAGAATTTCTCATCAGATCTAATTCAACAGCAGTTTTGGCTGTTAAATCAGCCTCTGTAACTTTTCTAGATGTCAACCATGCGTATTCGTCTGTTTCGTTTGTTTGGTTTTGTTGTCCTGGGATATCAAAATTGCTAGAACTAGGGGTATTGATATTTTGAGGTGATTCAACTGGATTAGGCGAATTATTACTGTTAGGGATGTTATTAATAGGTGTTGGAAGAGACTGATTAGAAGCTGGATTAGGTGTTTTTGTAGCTATTTCAGACGATGGTTTGAATATATAAGCAATAACTAACGATGCAACAATTAAACTAAGAGAAATCATACTCCCAATAATTAGAGTATTAAAACGATTTCCTGGGTTAGTAGGCGCTGTGTTTATTGGTACGGTTGGAGGCGGTGATGGAATAGGATTGGGATATATTGGTGCTGGTTGATAGATATTGATAGTAGGGGGAATTGATGAAGTGGAAGATTGTAATGCCTCCAGCATATCTTTAGCTGTAGAATAGCGATCGCGCGGATGTGACTGAATTGCCTTATCCAACACAGCAGCAAAACTAGGGCTGACATTTAAAGTATGATCATGCCAAATTATTTCGCCAGTTTGAGTATCAGTCTCTAGTTGTTGTGGTAAATTACCAGTTAAAAGATAAATTGCTGTTAATCCCAAACTATATAAGTCACTTGCATAAACAGGTCTACCTGCTGTCTGCTCACTAGGCATAAATCCAGGCGTACCAATTACAATTGAACTTGTAGTATTGCCTGGAGAATTTACTACTGTTGCCATCGTTTCTTTAACAGCACCGAAATCAATTAATATTGGTTTTCGATCCTCATGTCTAAAAATAATGTTATCCGGCTTGATATCTCGGTGTACTATCCGGTGAGAGTGGATATAGTCTAATACTGGTAATAAACTGATTAAAATATCTTTAACATCATTTTCAGGTAATACCCCCTGCTGCTGCACTTTTTGGGATAGAGTTTCGCCTTCTATCCACTGTTGTATTAAGTAAAAATGCCCATCTGCTTCAAAATAGGCATACAAACGAGGTATTTGAGTGTTAACTTCACCCAATTGTTCTAAAATAGCGGCTTCCCGTTGAAAACGTTCTTTGACTATCTGATAAACTTGTAGATTATTGGAAATAGGTTTTAGGCGTTTTATTACACACCGTCGTCGAGACGGCATTTGGGTGTCTTCTGCTAGAAAAGTGTCGCCAAACCCACCCGTAGCTAATGCTTTAATCAAGAGATAGCGGTTGTTTAATAACTGCTGCGTCATTTGCTGATCCTTATCTTGATGAATATCAGTTAGCTTTCCAGATACCAATAATCTATGTGGGAGTTGATTTCTATGGAGATCAATTCTCTAACTGAGCCATTTTAGCAACTGTCCACTGCCAGGTTACGAGGAAAACTGCACTCCTCAGCTTTTCAGGCAATTTAGGTGTGACTTGAATCAAAAGTGGTTACTTTTCGTCACTACAGTATAACTATTGCTAGTTAACTAGAAAGTGGAACTAGAGACATTGGGACATTTTTAGGACGTAATTATGAATCAAACAGAATTTTATAATAGAGCGATCGCTTTATACCTAGACTCCCTAGATGAACATCACGGCTTATTTCTGCAATACTGCCAATTATCTATCGGACTGGTGATCGTCAAATCACTAAATCAAGAGCATCAAGTAGAAAATTGCTTAAATATTAAGTATTCTACAGCTTTGATTCGTAATGATTTATCAGCTTTAACAATAAAATACCTTGAAGAAAAAGCTCTAGCACTGGGAATTAAAAAAGTTATTTTTGAATCTTTAGAAGTAGATAGTATTTTAGATTGGTGCAGAAAACCAGAAAATTTAACTATATAATTCAGCATTTTCGTGAACTAGATACATTAAAGTCATGTAAATCGGCTTCCCAAATACTAATATAAATAAAATTACAATTTTGTAGTACTATCTGACCTTTTAATGAGCCTTGAGTAAAAGTAAAGGCATCGTCTCTACCTTGTTGAACTCGTAACAACCCTTGTTTAATTTTTGGGGTTGCTCCACCTTCTAATAATCCATCTAAAGTATTTAACATTACTTGCGGATCTACTGAGTTGGAAAAGGATACTTCTGTTTGACGAATATTTTCAGTATTGCGGTCATATAAATAACCAAGGTCAATTTGATTAGGTTTTAATTTATAGACAACGGCACGAGTATTGCCCCAAACTCCCCTAGTATTTATACTTGGTTTCCCTAGTGTTGCTTGTACATTACTTATAGGTGTACCTGTAGGAAATGCCGGAACTTGATCAGATATATTTTGGTTTTGACTATTATCAGATTTAATTACTGGTGAAGGCGATCGCTCTGCTATTGGTGAGGGCGATACTATAATAACTGGCGGTTGCTCCGTTTCCTGTGGTTGTGAAAGGATTGAAGGTCTAGGCGATTTAGAAGGTAATGGAGAGGGGGATTCTGAAATAACTGGTGGGATTTCTGAAGGTGAATTAGAAGGATCAGACTTGTCTGTTTCCTCTGTATTTTTATTCGTTAGTTGTGATGGCGAGGATGATGCTACTTGAGGCGTTGGATCAGTATTCTTATTAAAAATTCGGTTGAAAGCGATTGCACTACCAATTACACCGCCAACAATTAAAATTGCTAGTACCCAAGGTTTTAGCCAGCGTGATTCATTCGATGCGATTATATTTGGCTGACTAGGAGTAACAACAGGAGTATTTTGTGGGGATGGTTGATATTGTCCGCCAACAGGTGATACTGCTATTGTTGCTTGTGTTCCAAGCGGATTATAAGCTGGAGAATTAACACTAGACTGCAAAGCATTGAGCATTTCTTGTGCAGTGGAGAAGCGATCGCGCGGATGTGGTTGAATAGCTTTATCCAAAACACTAGCTAAATCAGGACTTACACCTGGGGCGCTACCATGCCACATAATCATCCCAGTACGGGGATCAGTGGGCAAATCTTGGGGCAGTTTACCCGTAAGTAAATAGATAGCAGTTAATCCTAGACTATAAAGATCAGTAGCATATACGGGTTGTCCAGCCGCCTGCTCGCTAGGCATAAATCCTGGTGTACCAATTACCATTGTTTGGTTAGTGCTACCCATCGCTTCTTTCACCGCACCAAAATCAATTAGTACTGGTTGGCGATCGCGATCGCGCACAATAATATTGTCTGGTTTAATATCTCGGTGAACCATCTGTTTACTATGGACATATTCCAAAACAGACAAAAGACTCACCAAAATATCTTTGACAGTTTTTTCAGGTAATGCCCCTTGACGCTCAATAATTTTTGTTAAGGTATCGCCATCAATCCATTCTTGAACTAAGTAAAATTGACCAGCTTCAGAAAAATAAGCATATAGCTGAGGTATTTGCTTACTGACTTCCCCTAACGCCTCTAAAACAGCAGCTTCTCGCTGAAATCTTGCTTGCACTTGCTGGTACATTTGGGGGTTATTCGTCACTGGTTTAAGCTGTTTAATCACACAGCGACGCGCAGAAGGCATATGGGTATCTTCCGCTAGAAAAGTGTTGCCAAACCCACCACTTCCCAAAGCTTGAATAATGCGATAGCGATTGTTCAGTAGTGTTAGCGCCATAATACAATTAACAATTAATAATTAGCGATTAGGATCTCCCGTATTTGTAGTAATAAATTTTCTTGTAGGGGCGGGTTGACCTTAATCTTAGTATTATACAAAAATCTCTCTTAAACCCGCCCTTACCAAATGTAGATTTTATTTCAAGTCTAGTAAACCGCTTTCTTTTAACTTAGGATTAAACCTAATTTCTGTTTGCACCCCACGAGTTTTTAGCTCTAGCAAAATGGTTTCTTCAACTTTTCGAGCTACTTTTTTTAATAATTTTGCTTGCCCTATTTCATCCTGTTTAGCAAAATTTTCTTGATCTTCCTTAGTCATTGCCGATTTAGTATCAATAGGATCATTCCATTCAGCTTGGGCAGTTTTATTTCCAATAGGAATAGCACCATTTTCTTCAATCCAACTATTTTGGATACTTTCTAAAACAGTGCGATTGGGACGTTCAATAGTTTGAAATTTTAACCAATAACATTTTTGCGGCTGACGAACTAAATGTTGTTTAAGACTCAGATAAATATCACGAGAATAAGCAACTAATTGCAACACTTTATCTTGGTCAAAAATTGCATATACCCCAATTTTCCCCTGCAAGTTTTCTGGTAAATTACCAGTTTCATCAATATAGGGAATATATTCCAGGCTAGCGAGAGATGGTATTTCAGTTGAATAAGTCATTGATTAAATCCTGCAAGCTTTTATCCAATTTTTCGATAAATTGCACAAAGGCGGCTAGGCTTGAATATTTTTGCTTGAAACATAAAATTAGGCGGCACGTTGATAATTATGTAATCTGGTGAGTTATGGTAAACTTCATATTCAGCAGGCATTCCTTTAGGTGTAGCCTCACTATAAGGAACAGGTTGGAATATTAGCTCTGTAAACTCAACTGCCTGAGATGGCAAGTTATCAGTTATTTGCTTGAGAAAGCTTTCGCCCTTGAGTAAATTAAATAAAGTTTCTTGGGCATCCTGCTCAAGCGTAAAACTGCTATCAAAATTATTAATTATTTTAAGTTGAGCCATTGGATTTATGCGTTTTTATATATAGAAAACTATTTTAAGCATAATAACTGATATGTTGCACCGTTTTCAATGTTTAGGCATCTGTAGAAATTAAAGTTACCTAAAACCAATGTAGAGACGCACCATAGCGCGTCTCTACATTCGCTTACTAGCCAGACTTAGCTTAGAACCTAAATGTAGTACGGAGAGTACCTACGTAAAGAGTCTGGTTATTGTCGTTGTGTTGTGGATTTAGGATGGCAAACGCACCTGGAGTGATTTCAACATTATCAGTCAGGCGATAACGATAGAAACCTTCTATGTGATAGGAGGTACCATTGTTATCTTCACGATTGTTAACATCACTTTCGGTAACTTTGGGTGGCATACCGAAGACAAAGCCTAATACGTTACCTTTTTTACCAAAGTCAGGCAAAGCTAAGGTAACGGCGTAGTTCCAAATATCAGCAGAATCACCAGGGTTAACTGTTGCAGAAGCACCTGACGCTTCTGCTTGGGTATAACCTGCCCAACCAGAAACAACGAATCGTGGGCTTAAGCTCAAGCTGGCTTCTACACCATACTGATTAGTTGTAGTAGGAGTATTCCCAAAAGGTTGATTGGCAAAGGCGCTGCCAGTCCCAGATGAAACACCAATACCTGCAATACCTGGGAATCGGTTGGTATCGCTAGGGCTTGGATTAGTAAAGGAGCGTACATACGTCAAGCCTAAACCTAGTGCGTTACTAGGGCGGAAAGCCAATTGAGCCAAGGCTGCATAAGAACCATTAAAAAGGCTAAGACCAGGTTGCGTAACAGTATCAGTTTCAGGTCTATTGGCGATATTTCTGGGAACTGAGTAGCCTACAGATAGCCCTACTTGTTGGCTTAATTTGTAGTCAAGAACTGCACTTGCACCTTCAGCACTTATCCGATAAATTGGGTTGAAACGCCCGAAGCGGGAAATGGAGCCACTAGCAGCACTTTCTAATAAGGGATTGAATGTATAAACAATGTCGTTGAACTCGGTTCCCGTAGCAGTTAAGAAAATGTTGGCGTTAGGCGTTAAGGGGAAGCGATATTCTAAACGATGAATCTCAAAATTGTTGCCATTATCCCCATCAAACCCTAAGCGGGTCATGTTAGTACCTGTTAAAGCACCACTGAATGTTGGGGTGTTTCTAGCTTGTAGACGGGTTCTCAAACGGTCTTTACCCGTGAAACTGGTATCAAAGTTTAAGCGAACGCGATTTGAGAGGATAGGTTCTACATTGTCAGCAGTCCGACCATTAGTAGTAGGGCCACTATTACCAAATACTTCACTAGCTGCAATGACTACTTCACCAACTAACTTTGTGGTAGTAGAAAACTGACGCTGTTCGATAAATGCTGTACGACCTTCCAGGTTATCTACCCGCGTACCTAAAGTTGCTAGTTCTGTGCGAAATTCTTCAGTTAGTCGTCGCAGTGCTTGTAAGTCGCTTTCAGAAACACCACCACCACCAGGTGTTGGTGTTCTGGCAATCAAAGCTTCTATTTGTCTCAGACAAGCATTCAAGCCAGCCGCAAACTCATAACGTGATAGCGCCCGATTACCGCGATATGTACCATCAGGATATCCTTGCAAACATCCATAAGTCTGCACAACTCGTGATAAAGCTTCATAAGCCCAGTCGGAAGGTTGGACATCTCGGAACTGAGAAACATTAGTGACTTGGCTCATGCCGTCTTCACCACTAACTTCGTTGGTGTAGCGCTGCAATTGTTCAATATTAGTGGTGTCAGCAGATACTTCTGAGCTAACTGGAGAAGTTTGGGCTATGGATGTTTCTTCAGTTGGAACAGTCGCAGTTTGTTCTGTAACGTTTTCGGCTGCTAGACTGCTACTAGCAATTAACAATGATGCGGCAATTGTTGGAGCCACTTTGAAAGTGTTCCAAAAAATTCTTGACATGGTTTTCTCCTCACACCTAACTGGACTTAGCTTTGATGGGCTTTCCAGACAATTTTTCTCACTTAGATCATTTTCTCACAAAAGTTTACATTGTGTGTAGTGAAGATTACATATTTCTACATCTTTAGCTAGATGAAATTACAAAGTCATTAACATAGTACGGTTGAGCGATCGCGCTTTTTAAAATTTTCTGGCGATTACTGGCTGACAAATGCAGTCGTTAATTCCAGACTTAAACTCTAAGTTAAGCGTTAATCCTAAAATGGATTTTACTGGCATAAATTTAAAATTTAGCTAACATTGGTTAATCAACAGGTTAAATTTAAGAAAAATTACCTGTAACAATGTACTTTACTCGTTGACCAATATTTGTAGCATGATCAGCCATTCTTTCTAAATGACGAATCGTTAGACACAATAATAAAATCGGCTCTACAACACCTTTAATATCTTTTTGATAAGCCAAAGTTTGATAAATTTTTTCGTAGGCATCGTCTACAACATCATCTAGCTGTTTCACTCGATGCCCTGCTACTGCATCCATATCTGCTAAAGCTGCTAAACTAGCTGAGAGCATAGCTTGAGCCTGATGAGACATTAACTCAATCTCACCTAAGCAGGGATGAGGCGAGTAAGGAAATAGTTTAATGGCAATCTCGCTTAAGTTTTTAGCGTAATCGCCGATGCGCTCTAGATCTCGTACCATTTGGATAAAAGCATTTAACATCCGTAAATCTTGGGCAACTGGTGCTTCAAGTGTCATCAAAGCGGCACAGTCTAGCTCAATTTGGTGATAGAAGCGATCAACTTGCTTATCTAATAAAGGAATTTTTTTAGCCGCAGCTAAGTTGCTGGCAAATAAAGCTTGATGACTCAGACGAAAAGAGTTTTCCACCAAAGCTCCCATCCGCAGAACATCCTGTTCTATGCGCTTGGTTTTGCGCTTGAACTGGGTTCTTTCTTGGTTAACGTTTTGAATATACACCCCTAATTTTTGGAAAAAAACGACGCTATTATCTAGAGTGACTTAAATTTTTAATTTGTGTAGTGTGGACTAACACCATTTCTGAATTTATTTGATGTTAAGTAAAGTTGTAATTTGCTCGATTAGGTAAATTTAAGTTAGTGGCAGTTCTATTTGTAGCCATGCACCGCCTGTTTGGGGATGATTTTTGGCTCTTATAGAACCATCATGAGCTACGATGATTTGTTTAACTATAGCAAGCCCCAGACCACTACCCGTACTTACTGGCGCTGAGTTTGAACTACCTGTATCTAGCTGCTGGCGATATCTTGATGGTTCACCTCGATAGAGTCGATCAAACACATAAGGTAAATCGGACTCTGCAAAGCCGTTGCCTGAATCAATAATATTAATTTTAATTATTTCGGCTGCATCCTCATTAGGGAGGAGATTAATTTCACAGCGAATATTTCCGGCTATTGGGCTGTATTTAATACTGTTGTCAAATAAATTTAAAAAAACTTGAGTCAGGCGAGCAGAATCAGCATAAAAGACAATTTCCTTTGGTTGGATTTTTAACAAGCTAAGTTGTTTTTGTGTCGTCAATGGCTCTAGTTTCTGCCAAACAGAGTCAACTAATTCTCCTAGATCAACAGGTGTTAGGTGGAGATATTTACTGGGGTCTTGCTCTAAATGAGTTAGTTCGAGGAAGTCTTGGACTAAATTAATCAAACGATTTATTTCTTGGAGCATTTGCTCAACCCAGCGACTAAAGGGAGGTTGTAGACGACCTTGTAAATTTTCTGTGACTAAACGGATAGATGTTAGGGGTGTTCTGAGTTCGTGAGCAAGATCTGAAACCCAGCGATCACGTGATTGAGAAAGCTCTACTAAAGGTTGTCGGTTCTCTATAAAAACTCCCACTTGTCCTTGTGGCAAAGGCACAGTGTATGCTTTTAAGGCTATAGCTGCATTGCTAGTTTTGGAAAATATTTGTGGTTCAGGCGATTTGGGCGATCGCTCTTGGTTAAATGGTGTAGCCTCCCTATAAGCTGGGTGGAACAACCATTCCATTTCGCACTTTTGCTGTCGTTGGCGTGTTTCTTCAATTAGTTGATCTAATTCAAAAGATCGCACTACTTCTAGCAATAACCTAACTTGGGCAGACTCCCACCGATAAATCTGCAATAGCTGCCTTGCCTGATGATTGCACCAAATCAGTTGGTTGTCTTCATCAATGTGCAGATAACCAATCGGTGCTAGTTCGAGCAACTGTCGCCAACTTTGCAGCAGGATTTCTTGCTGTTGGCGTTGCTGCTTAACTAAGCTAATGCCCATGCGTAAGCGAGAAGCGATCGGCAATGAAGTACCTTCGACACCTCCTGTTTCCAACAAATGCAGCATTTGCTGCATTTGCCGATGCCATAGAGCTTGTCGCCAAAACCACAACCCAATTCCTATTGCCAGCCCTAGCAAAAATGCCATGATGGTCATTTTGTTTTATTCCTTGATTTACCTTCCTTTTTAAAAGTGGTAAAGAATATTTGCAATGACCAACTACCATTAACCAAATCGGTAGCCAAATCCACGAACAGTGATGAGATATTCTGGCTGACTAGGATCTCGTTCTAATTTTTCTCGCAACCAGCGAATGTGGACATCTACAGTTTTAGTATCTCCAACAAAATCTCCTCCCCACACTTGGTCGATCAACTGCTCCCGCGACCAAACCCGACGGGGATAACTCATAAATAATTCTAACAGACGATACTCTTTGGGGGAAAGATTGACTTCCTCCGAGCGTATTGAAACTCGGCACTCTTGGGGATAAACAACTATATCCTTATATTGCAACACAGGAGTTGGAGTTAAAAAGCTGAAGCGATGCCGTCGTAATAATGCACGGCAACGGGCAATCAACTCCCGCATACTGAAGGGTTTGGTAATATAGTCATCAGCACCTACTTCAAGCCCCAAAACTCGGTCTGTTTCACTAGCTTTAGCACTGACAATCAAAATTGGTACAGGATTTCCTTGATGTCTCAGTAATCGACATAAGTCCAGACCATTAATTTGAGGCAGCATTAAATCTAAGATAATTAGATCGAAGGGAAATTCAATGTTGGTGGTTTCAGGATTTTGGAGAAATGTTAATGCTGTCCGCCCGTCGATAGCAGTGGCGACTTCATAACCTTCTTCTTGCAAGGAGACAACCAGCATTTCTCGAATTAAATCTTCGTCTTCTACCAACAGAATTCGGCTTGTCTGCCCTAGTTCTGTGCTGGAGGGACTTTTCGGCATATCTAGAGAAAGCATGATAAAACTCTATAGTTAGAAGCTCTATCCAAAGGTATACACTAAAATCACCCAATAAGTAGCTCCACTTAATCAAACATACTATGGTGGCAAGCAGAGGAGGCAGGGGAAGCAGAGGAAGCAGAGGAAGCAGAGGAAGTTCAAAAATTCTAATCTCTAATATTTAATTAGGTTGACCTACTTATAAAAATTTATTAGTAAGAATTGAGGACTAATCTCTGATAATTGATAATTGTTAATTGTTAATTGTAAAAAAATGCTGTTGCACTTAAGTACGTGGTCTGAAGTAGAAGATTATTTAGAGCAATCTCAAGGGATAATTTTACCGATTGGTTCAACTGAGCAACATGGGCCAACTGGTTTGATTGGAACGGATACAATTTGTGCGGAAGCGATCGCGCGTGGTGTGGGTGATACTGTAAATTCTATGGTTGCGCCTACTATTAATGTTGGGATGGCACTGCACCATACTGGTTTTCCTGGGACAATCAGTTTGCGTCCGAGTACGATGATTTTGGTGATCCGAGATTATATTAGTTGTTTAGTAAAAGCTGGATTTATTAAATTTTTATTTATTAATGGTCACGGTGGGAATATTGCCACACTCAAAGCAGCTTTTGCAGAAACTTACGCTCATTTAGCAGATTTAAATATACCCAATGCTGATTTGGTACAGTGCCAAATAGGTAACTGGTTTATGTGCAGTTCTGTTTACAAATTGGCAAAAGAATTATATGGCAATGAGGAAGGATCTCATGCTACTCCGAGCGAGGTGGCGTTAACGCAGTATATTTATCCTGAAGCGATAAAACAAGCACCTTTATCAGCAGAAGTTGGTTCTGGACACAAAATTTATGGTGCTGCTGATTTTCGTCAGCGTTATCCCGACGGGCGGATGGGTTCTAATCCTGCCTTAGCAACCCCTGAACATGGTAAACAGTTTTATGACCTAGCAGTTAAGGAATTAAGTAATGGTTACTTAGAATTTATAAATTCTGACTGTTAATTGTTAATTGGTAATTGTTAATTGATAACCGATGGATTTTTTTAATACTTACGGATTTTTGATTGTCTCAATGTTGCTTGGTGCGTTATTGGGACTTTCTTTGTATTTACCTCTGATGGCGGGACAACTATCGTTAGCTAGTCCTGGTTTTTATGCTTTAGGCGGTTATATTGCAGCTATTCTTGCTACAAAGGTATTTCCTACTGCTGGTTTATTTCCAATTCCTTTATTGCTACTGGAGATGCTGATTGCTGGTGTAGTCAGTGGTTTACTAGGTGTAATAGTAGGAATTCCAGCACTCAGGTTACGTGGAATTTATTTAGCGATCGCAACTATTGCTTTTGTCGAAATTTTGCGCGTTTTCTCTTTGAACTTAGATATTACTGGAGGCGCGGTGGGAATCTTTGGTATTCCCCAACCTTTTCAAACGCCTATCGAATATTTATGGGTTGCAGTGCCTTTGCTAGTAGCGAGTATGTTAATTCTCTATCGTCTAGAGCGCATTCGCGTAGGACGGGCGTTTATTGCTATTCGCGAAGATGAATTAGCGGCTGGTGCGATGGGTATTAACCCAACTTACTATAAAGTACTAGCATTCACGCTAGGAGCTATTTTAGCGGGTGTTGTTGGGGCTGTTAGCGCCCATTTTCTCAATACTTGGAATGCGCGGCAGGGAACTTTTGATGCCAGTATTATTTACTTAACATCAGTGTTAATTGGTGGTAGTAGAACCTTTTTGGGGCCAGTTTTAGGGGGTATGGTATTTACAGCTTTGCCAGAAGTGCTAAGAGCGATCGCAGATACAGGGGGTTTGCCTAATTGGTTGGCAGGATTTTTGCGCGACGGTCGGTTGATTATTTTTGGGTTACTAATTGTGGTCGGAACCATATTTTTCCCTCAAGGTTTAGTAACACCCGATTTATTTAAAAAACGCCATAAATCCAAAAATCAGGGTATTTGAACAAAGGTTTCGGCGAATATAGTAAAAGATCAGTCTTAATAGCTATGCTAAAGTTTTAATTTTAGACATTACAGCACTATTAAGCATAGCTGAGGACAATTTGTAGGCGTGAAACCTAGACATATCAAGGAAAATTTAACAACTAATTGTAAAAGCTAACCGCTAATTGCTAAAAGCTAACCGCTAATTAAACCCTCAAGTTGAGAACCAAGCTTATCGCCTGGGACAACTAAGCCTATGGAAGCATCTTTTGAAATTACCCTGCAAATAGTTATAGCCGTAATTGCAGGCATTACTGCCCAAGTGCTGGCTGAATTAATTAAAGTTCCCAGTATTGTCTTTTTATTAATACTGGGTATATTGCTTGGTCATGATGGCATCCAGTTGTTACATCCCCAAGACTTAGGCATTGGTTTAGAAGTAATTGTCGCTTTAACGGTGGCAGTTATTTTATTTGAAGGAGGATTAAATTTAGAACTGCACGAACTGGGTAAAGTTTCTGGTAGTTTGCGGAATTTAGTTACTTTTGGAACACTGATCACCCTACTTGGCGGTGGAATGGCGGCGCATTGGTTGGGAGAATTTCCTTGGGCGATCGCATTTCTCTATGCTTCCTTGGTTGTTGTCACGGGGCCAACAGTAATTAGTCCCTTACTTAAGCACGTAAAAGTAGATCGGCAAGTTGCCACCCTGCTAGAAGGAGAAGGCGTTTTAATCGACCCTGTAGGGGCAATTCTGGCAGTTGTCGTACTAGATACGATTTTGAATGCTGATACTGATCCAATTGAAGCTTTCTTTGGTTTGATTGTCAGGCTAGGAATCGGTGCGGCTATCGGCGTTGTTGGCGGCTGGTTGATGGGCTGGATGCTCAAAAACGCTAACTTTCTCTCAGAAGAATTGAAAAATTTGGTAGTTTTGGCTGGATTGTGGGGTTTATTTGCTTTAGCCCAAACAATCCGCAGCGAATCAGGTTTGATGGCAACTGTAATGGCAGGAATTGTTCTCCGTGCCTCCTCAGTACCAGAAGAACGGCTGTTACTACGCTTCAAAGGACAATTGACTATTTTAGGCGTTTCAGTGCTGTTTATTCTCCTCTCTGCTGACTTATCAATTGCTAGTATGTTTGCTTTGGGATGGGGAAGCGTTTTTACTGTGTTGGCGTTGATGTTTATTGTCCGTCCGCTAAATATAGGGTTATGTACTTGGGATAGCGATTTAAACTGGCGACAGAAGTTATTTTTGTGCTGGGTTGCACCGAGAGGAATTGTCTCTGCATCCGTTGCTTCATTATTTAGCATATTGTTAACTCAGCGAGGGATTAACGGTGGAGATGCTATTAAGGCACTTGTGTTTCTGACAATCATTATGACTGTGTTTTTGCAGGGATTGACAGCACGTTGGATTGCACAATGTTTGCAAATAACTTCTCATCAAGCAACAGGTGCGATCATTATTGGTTGTAATCCCTTGAGTATCTTGATTGCTCGAATAATTCAAGATAAGGGGGAATCTGTAGTTTTAATTGATACAGATGCCGAAGCTTGTCGCCAAGCTGAAGCGGAAAATTTACGGGTGTATGTAAGCAGTGGTTTAGATACGGAAGTTTTACAAGAAGCGGGTCTGAGTTCTGTTGGTACTTTCTTGGCAATGACGAATAATGGTGAGGTTAATTTTGTGCTTGCTCAAAGGGCAGCAGAAGAGTTTAATCCTCCCCGCGTTTTAGCTGTATTTCCCCGTGATTCTGAAGCTACTACAGAAAATAAAAATACAAAAGTGCAACAAGCATTTCTATCTCAGTTATCTATTAAAACTTGGAACGAGTATTTAAGTGATGGTCAAGTCAAGTTAGGAAAAACAACTTTTAAAGAAGCTGGATTTTCTTTTCAACAGGTGCATCTGCAAGCATTAATTAATTCTGGAGAGTTAGTACCGTTATTAATAGAACGAGATGAGCGTTTGCAAGTAGCACCAGCAATGGAAGATTGGCAACATGAGGATCAAATTATTTATTTGTTACATGATCCTAGACCGAAGTTGTTAAAACGTTTATCTGGCGCTACTCCTACTTCACGCTTGGCATTAGAAAAGTTATCCGAAGTAGAAGAAATTCCGATGCCATCTAATTTAGTAGAAATTCCTTAAATAATGCTTTTTTGTCACTTTGATAATAGTAGAAATGAACAAGATCATAATTCAAAGTTTTGATGATGATTTAAAAAATCGCCCGCAAAAGCGAGCCAAATATTATGAGCGTTATCTTGAAAAAGAAGCCAAAGGAATCCTCTAGGCTGTCTTGACAAAAAAGACTCTCCATCCCATAAATCTTGCTTTAGCTATAGAGCTTCAAACCAATTAATTTCGGTCAACCGATAGACGCAACCCTTCTAATAATTCCTTAAATTAAACATTAAATATAAAAACAGCAAATTTGCTAACTGTGACCTATGACAACACAAAACCAACAGAATTCTACAGACTCAATCGGTAATGCGATCGCCACAGCAACTCAAATAGGTAATATGGCTTCGCAAACTTTCCAATCTGCTGTTAACAATATGAGCAACGCTACTACTGCGCTAGGAGATACAGTTGTGCCTCCAGCAGTGCGACTGGTAGAACAAACTACGGAAACTGTTGGTTCCTTTGTTGCTCCTATTGCGGAAAATTCTTTGATTAAATACGCTGCCAAGCTTCCCGGAATTAACTTCTTAATGACAGCACTCGGTAATGTCGATCTCGATCGAGCTATTCAAGAAGTTATCAAGCTCAAACAAGACTATCCCCAAGAAACCTCGCAGCAACTTGCTCATCGTGTCATAGTTGATACTGCTATAAAAGGTGGTGGTATTGGATTACTGAGTAATTTTGTACCCCCGTTAGCACTAGCTTTATTTGCGGTCGATATAGTTGCAGTTACAACCCTGCAAGCAGAAATGGTTTACCGAATTGCGGCAGTTTACGGGTTTGAATTAAAAGAGCCGACTCGCAGAGGTGAAGTCCTAGCAATTTTTGGTTTATCTCTTGCGGGTTCTGGCGTAACCAAAGTTGGCTTAGGTTTAGTGGAACTTATCCCAGGTATAGGTGCTGTTGTAGGAGCATCTAGTAATGCGGCTGTACTTTACTCTTTAGGATACGCTGCTTGTCAATTTTATGAAGCTAAAAAAAGTTTAGCTAAAACCTAGTTGTATGGAGTTAACCGCCGTGAAGCCGACTTGAGTAGCTTTGACCCAACAACACCTTACTCTAAATTGCTCAAGCGATCGCCCACTCGTAAAGCATTGGCAATGACAGTTAAGCTGGGACTCACACTAGCATGAGATGGGAAGAAACTGAGGACTATGCCTCCTTTGGTTACTCAAGATGGCTAGGCTATTGAAGAGAATACCCATGTAGCTGAGGAAGTGATTCGACAACGAGCAGAACGCAATAGCGAAGCGCAGATAGCGAAAAACAGAAAAAAAAGAGTTACAAAAGAAAGGGAACTGGAGGCAAGACTTGACGGGGTGACAACCCCGTCAAAGACAAGACTGAATAAGGGATGCAGCTTTTAAACCTCTGTAAAAATTTAAGCTTTTATTTGGCTTTAATCTCATTAACTCGCAAACATCTTTAGTGCAT
>JAESGO010000082.1_pt1 | contig 55221 bp, 39 predicted proteins | sample 9269701 | NCBI WGS metagenome assembly JAESGO01 (sample SAMN15720690, study PRJNA650881) | algae metagenome | isolation source: Hormoscilla sp. CMT-3BRIN-NPC48 and co-occurring heterotrophs from... | place: USA: Clark Mountains Wilderness, California | collected 2010-04-18 | reverse complement strand
TTTGATAAAATTCAGGTAACATAATGTCTTTTTCGGTCTTGGTCACTAATCGAGACCGATATTTTTTACCATACAATGCTCTGCGCTTCGCGCAGAGCGAGTTTCGACGGGGTTGTCACCCCGTCAAGGTGCGCTCAAATATCGAGAGTCGCCCGTCTGGTTGCAAGCCGATTAAAAATAGTTTCCCTGTTTGATACGTGGTAAATGCCAGACTGACACGCTGTTCTGCTAACCAGTCGGTAAACTGGCGCGAACCCATTAGTTCTAGTTGTGGACTAGATTGATTTTCCATGTATTACTTGACAGTAAATTAGGTATTAATTCATTGATCAAAACTGAAGAATGTCGTCTACAGTTAGAGCGCATACAGAGTGAAATCAAACATTTCTATACAATTGTGTTGGGTTAAGCGTAGCGCAACCCAACCTACAATTATGCAGTTTTAAGCACTAACTGCTATATCCAAAATACGCACTAAAAAAGCCCACTTATCTGCAATCTCCTCAATAATTTTAGCTGTAGGCTTTCCTGCACCATGCCCCGCCTTAGTTTCAATTCTAATTAATACAGGTTGCTCACCTTTATGCGCCTCTTGCAAACCTGCTGCAAACTTAAAACTATGAGCAGGAACTACGCGATCATCATGATCGGCAGTTGTAATTAATGTAGCTGGATAAGATGTTCCAGGCTGAAGATTGTGCAGGGGTGAATAAGCATATAACGCTTGAAATTCCTCTGGATGATCGGGAGAACCATAATCTGAAGTCCATGCCCAACCAATTGTAAACTTATGAAAGCGCAACATATCCATTACACCCACAGCCGGAAGTGCAGCAGCAAATAAATCAGGGCGTTGTGTCATACACGCACCTACTAATAACCCGCCATTACTACCGCCACTAATAGCAAGTTTTGCAGGCGATGTGTAATTATTAGCAATTAGCCACTCTGCTGCTACAATAAAATCATCAAAGACATTCTGCTTATTTAACTTAGTTCCTGCTTGATGCCATTCTTCTCCATACTCCCCGCCGCCGCGTAGGTTGGGAACTGCATAAACGCCACCCATCTCCATCCACACGAGCACACCTACAGAAAAACTAGGTGTCAATGAAACATTAAAACCACCATAACCATATAGATAAGTTGGGTTGTTTCCGTTTAGTTGTAACCCTTTTTTGTATGTGATAAACATTGGCACTTGAGTGCCATCTTTACTACTGTAGAAAACCTGTTTTGTTTCGTAATCTTCTGGATTAAAATCAATTTTTGGTTGTCTAAATACTGTGCTTTCTCCTGTCGTCATGTCGTAGCGATAGATAGTTGCGGCAGTAGTAAAACTTGTGAAGCTGTAAAAAGTTTCCGTATCCCAACGTTTACCACCAAAACCACCAGCAGATCCAATTCCTGGCAATGCAACTTCTCTAACAAACTCACCATTGAGATTAAAGATTTTGATTTGACTACGTGCATCTTTAAGGTAGTCAGCTACTAATTGATTATTTAAGATGCCGATACTTTCAAGGGTTTCATTTGCTTGCGGAATTATTTCTTGCCAATGTTCCCGTTGTGGGTTATTAATATCAATAGCGATCGCACGACCACGAGGAGCATCTAAATCAGTTTGAAACAAAAAAACTGAGCCATCATTATCAATAAAGCTAAAACTCGCCTCAAAATCACTAATTAGTTCTATCACCTGGGAATTTGCATCCGCCAAGTCTTTATAAAACACTAAGTTTTTAGGATCAGTTCCTTGCCAAACACTGATAATTAGATAGCGACCATCTTCAGTGACACCACCATTAAAACCCCATTCTTTTTGATCGGGTCTATGATAAATTAAAACATCTTCAGACTGCGGTGTACCTATTTTATGGTAAAATAGCTTTTGAAAATAATTAATGTCTTCTAATTTAGTTGCTTCATTCGGCTGATCGTAACGACTATAGAAGAAACCCTGATTGTCTTTAGTCCAAGAAGCGCCAGAGAATTTAATCCAATTAAGATGATCTGAAACATCTTCTTGTGTTTCGACATCACGCACCTTCCATTCTTGCCAGTCTGAACCAGAAGTTGATAAACCATAAGCCATTAACTTCCCATTTTCACTAATAGCTATACCAGCAAGAGCAACAGTACCGTCTTCTGAAAGCTTGTTGGGGTCGAGTAAAACTTTTGGTTCAGAGTCAAGAGAAGTTAAAGTGTATAAAACAGATTGGTTTTGAAGACCATCGTTTTTAAAATAAAAATAGCGATCGCCCTCTTTAAAGGGAATGCTAAATTTCTCATAGTCCCACAATTGAGTTAAACGCTGTTTAATTTGCGATCGCGCTGGAATTTTATTGAGATAATCAAAAGTAACTTGATTCTGCGCCTCAACCCAAGCTTTTGTTTCTTGAGAGTCTACATCTTCTAACCAACGGTAGGGATCTGCTACCTTAATACCGTGATAGTCATCAACTTGGTTAACAGTTTTGCTAGTTGGGTAAGTAATAGATTTAGTCGTATCTGACATCATTAAGGCTGCTCATTGTTAATTGGTAATTGTTAATTGTTAACCATTGCTGCTAGGAGCCGCCAGCAGTACCTCACCTTTCATCATGCGTTGAGCAGCATCAAGTAACGCTTCTTCCAGATACGGCTTAGTAAAATACCCACTAGCACCTAACTCTGCTGCCATTTGCTGATGTCGCGAAGCACCGCGAGAGGTCAACATTGCTACAGGCAGATGGTTGAGTTTGTCATTTTTCTGAATGCGAGATAGTAACTCTAAACCATCCATTCTAGGCATTTCGATATCGCAGAAAACAATATCACAAGGTAGACCGCCTAATAGTTTATCCCAAGCTTCCTGACCATCACGGGCTTGTTCTACTCGATAGCCGGATTTGTTAAACGTCATTGAAAGCAATTCACGTACCGTAATCGAATCATCAACAATCAGCACCATCGGTTCAGTCTTAGCTGCTGGAGCTTCGCTAGGAGTCTGCAAACTAGACCAAACACTGCCACTACCTTCCTTGCGAATCACACCTCTGGAGAGTTCAATTAACTCTAAAACGTCGGCAATTGGCATGATCCGACCATCCCCTAGCACTGTAGCACCTGCAATTCCCACTGGCTTAGGTACAGGGCCTTGCAGTTGCTTAATTACAATTTCCTGTTCGCCTAAAACCCGATCTACTTGGAGAGCAAGGAGGTTACCAGCACTGCGTAGCACGATGATCGAAATTAGGTCGTCTTCACGTTTACCACCATAGACGCTACCACGACTAATTTGCCGATTATAACTTAGTAGTTCTGTGAGAGGTTGGAATGTTAAAAGTGTATCTCGCCAAGTAATACAAGAGTTACCTTCAGCATTTGTTTGGATGCGGTCTTTGGGAACCTCTAACATATCTTCCACCCCATCCATTGGAAAAGCAATTGTAGCTTTTTCGCTAACGCAGCAGAGGGCTTTACCGATACTAAGAGTGAGAGGTAAACGAATAGTAAAGTTAGTACCTTTACCTAAAACTGATTCGGTACTGATAGTGCCGCGAATCTCCATTAAACTGGTACGAACAACATCCATACCGACACCACGACCTGATAACTCATCAGCTTGATCCTTAGTGCTAAAACCAGGATGGAAGAGCAGATCGTAAACATCAGGTTTGGACATTGTTTGTGCTTGCGCTGCGGTAATTAACCTCTTTTTAATTGCTTTTTGCTTAACATTCTCTGTATTAATGCCTGCTCCATCATCAGAGACAGCGATTACAGTTTGGTTCCCTTGATGGAAGGCTTGCAGTGTAATTCGGCCAACTCGTGGTTTACCAACTGCCTGCCGCTCATCTGGGGTTTCAATCCCGTGAGCGATCGCATTGTTGAGCATATGATTAAGCGGATCTGTCAAGTGTTCGAGAATTACCTTGTCTAATAAGGTGTCTCGTCCCTCAACGTGTAGCTCTACTTCTTTGCCATTTTTACGCGCATTTTCCCGCACGCCGCGTTGCAAACGGTCGGCAGTTTGAGCAAAAGGAATCATCCGCGATCGCGTTAGCCCTTCTTGTACTTGGCTAGTTACCTGCCGTAACATCCGAGCAACTTGGTCGGTTTCGTCAACTAAAAATTCAATATCAGAAGAAGACTCACGCACCCGCACGATTAGCTCAATCATCTCCTGAGAAAGCAAGTGGATCGGAGTGAATCGATCCATTTCTAGAGGATCGTATTCCATACCGGAGGAATGATCCGAGGATGTATCCGGTTTGGCTTTTGATAAAGAGCGATGGTGTTGGCGACTAGCAAGTAGTGAGCTTTCCAAAAGCGATCGCTCATATAAATTCTGCATTCTTGATCCCACGTCACTGAGTTGCTGCACATAATTCAGCAAGTTATCCAGCGACTGTCGCATCCTTTCCTGATCCTGCTCTAGGCTGTTACGATTAACTACCAACTCTCCAACTAAATTGCTTAAGCTATCCAAATGCTTAACAGGAACCCGCATCGTCTGTTCAAACACTTTTTGACGGGGACGCGCCTGCCCTTGGCTTTGAGTGGGTGGGCCACCCATTGATTTATCGGTTTGCTCTAGTAGTTTTTCTAAGTCACCAAATTCATCATCAACTGGCTTGGCTGCTGGGGGTGTTGCGCGTTTAGTAGTAGCTGCTAATTGTTGTGGAGGTGGAGAGGCTGTAAAGCTTTCGTCTAGCAAAGCTTCGAGATCACCAAAATCATTCGCGTCACTTTCTACTGTTTTTTTAGCTACAGCAGAATTTGCTGGTTTATCTAACAACGCCTCCAAGTCATCAAAATCATCATTTAGCTGCAATTGCGATGGTTCTGCTGGTTCATCTAACAACGCCTCCAAATCGTCAAAATCATCACTTAGCTGCAATTGCGATGGTTCTGCTGGTTCATCTAGCAACGCCTCCAAATCATCAAAATCCAAATTATTTAATTCAGGGAGCGAGTCAGCATCTGTTGAAATAACAGTCCAATCTTGATCAAAATCTAGAGCATTATTTGTTTGACTATCTTCAACTTGAAATAGTGCTTCCAATTTAGTTGCATCCTCTGGCAGAACTAATTCCATCTCCACCAGCATTTCATCAACTTCATTGGTAATTGGTGTTACTGAATCTAAATTTTTACTTATATCGGAGTTGTCAAAATCTTCTAAATGAATGTCTTGATCAAACAATGCCTCTTCTATTTTCGCTGTTGCCTGTGTTGGTACTAACCAGGTATCTAAATCTGATTGTTCTTCAAAAATTGGCGAATTTACAATATTTTCATCAGTATCCAAGCTCTCTGTTTCAAATAGCAGATTGCGATCAAACTGCACTTCATCATTGTGGTTTGCTTGTGTAGATACTTGATCTATATTCAATTCCGAACCATCATCTAGTTCAGAATTATAATTAATATTTTTAAGATCGTTGTTTTGGTAATTATCTACAAATAAATCATCTAGAGCTTCACTATCCAAAATCTTTTGCGAATTTGTTGCAGATTGGTTTTTTGATTTTGTAATTATATTCTGGTGTTCTAACTCTGAACTCAAGTTTGACAAACCAAAAAATTCATCCTCAAAACTTTCTCTGAATAATAAATCAAGCTCAGGCTCTTTTGTTAAGTGATTAGTTAAACTGTTTTCTGAATGCAAATCAAAATTTTCAATTTCTAAATCAGCATTATTTAAGTCTTCACTTTCTACAAGCGGCTCTGTTAATAAAAAGTCATTAATATCAGCGTCTAAATCCCAATCTTCTGCATTTTTATTGATAGTTGAAGTTTCAGTAATTAAATTGCTACCTATTGCAGGTGAATCTATCTCTAATTCTAAAAACTCTAACTCATCATCGGTAGGATTATTTAAATCCAATGAATTTTCATTATGAAGATTATCCACCGATAGGAAAGATTCCAACTCTGCATCTTCGTTCCTAATTGAAAAATCTTGTTCTTCAGAATCTTCATCTAACAAAAGCTCTTCTAAAGTCCAATCTCCAGGCTCATCTATAGCTTCTATAAAGTTAGCTTGATCCTCTAATAAATTCAGATCATCAAATTCATCTGAATCTGTATTACTAACTGTTGACTCCTCTTCAAAGAGGATATCCTGCCAATCATCAGCTAGTTCTGAGGGTCTATCGCCTGTTTGGTCTGAAAATAGAGGTTCGACTCTAGTTTCTCTCATTTCCATTTGATCAGACTCAGATTTGGCAGATGAAAACAAAGCATTATTGCCATCAAGGTCTGTCAACCAGTCATTCAAACCTTCTTCAACTACCGTTGCTGTATCCGAGGTGTCTGTGGTGCTTATTGCTACCGATAAGGCTTCATTTACATTGTCGGCTGTAAGGATTTCTAAAAGCTGCTCGTCGGGTTGCTGTTGATTGTTTACCGAAGAATCTAAGCCAGGTGCAAGTTGTGGCTCAACTTCTGCTTGCGACCAAAAGCTGTCACCAAATAAACTGGTTAAATCTTCTTGGGTTGATGCTGCTGGCAGTTCGGGTGTATCTGCATCAAATAGCAAATCGGCAAAATCATCTTCTAAATTTTCTGTTGCTAAGTCTTGAGGCTGATTATCTTGCTGAGAAACTGGTTGATGTTGTGTTTGGGTAGAAGTTGGTTCGCTGTCGATGTCTTCCCCGAACAAACTCATAAAGTCATCGCTAAGAGATTCTGCTTCTATAGCAGATTGGCTTTGTTGTGATTGCTGGGTAAAAGTTGGTTCGCTGTCGATGTCTTCCCCGAACAAACTCATAAAATCATCACTGGGAGATTCTGCTTGTATAGCAGATTGGTGAGTTTGTTGTGATTGCTGGGTAAAAGTTGGTTCGCTGCCGATGTCTTCCCCGAACAAACTCATAAAATCATCACTGGGAGATTCTGCTTGTATAGCAGATTGGTGGGTTTGTTGTGATTGCTGGGTAAAAGTTGGTTCGCTGTCGATGTCTTCCCCGAACAAACTCATAAAATCATCACTGGAAGATTCTGCTTCTGTAGCAGCTACTTGTCCATTTTCCTCAAGCATGAAGTCAGAAAAGTCAGTTGAAAAATCTTCTGGCGATAACAAAGCATCAGTTGACTGTCCACTGTCGGCATTAGTGAAGATGTCTTCTTCTTGCCAAGATTCATCTATTTCAATTTGTTCGCCATCAAATAGTTCAGCTAAACTATCGAGTTCTGACAGTTCAAATTCTGGTTCGTTAGCGTTAGCACCTAGTCTGGAACGTAATAGAGATTTTTCAGGTGGTGTTGGACGAGCAGGTGTTTGAGCTATTTCTTCACCTGTGACTAAAAATTGATTGTTGCTTTCTAATGTTGCTGCTGTTGGATTATTCCCACCTGCACTTACTATTGATTCATAAGTGCCTGACTGTGCAGTAGCAGAGATTTTAGGCAACAGTGCTTTGAGGTCTTGGCTGGGTAATATTTCTACTTCACGCGTTGCCAGTACAAGATCTTGAGCTTGTTTAATTTCCTTAATTATGACACTTGCCAAGGTGCGAGTGGAGTTTTCCTGATTAGCGATCGCATTCCTTGATGTTTCTAGTAACTCAGACCATCTGGGTAAACCAAATTGCTCCCCTAAGCCGCCTAACTGGCGACATAGCGCCTGAAGCTGTTGCCGATGTTCATCGCTATCTGGTTGCTTAAACAACTGCAACATTTCTCGCAAATGCACCAGTATTTCTGTCTGAAATGTCTCCTGTAAAGTTTTTCTATCTTGAGTATCTGCGCCTGTGGTTACAACTCTATCTTGGGACTCACCAACATCTTGATTGATTTGACCACTGTTTGCTTCCAGCAAATGTTGCAGGTGATTAGTAAGTTGTCCAAACACAGGATCAACCCCTGACATGATGCCACTGGCAATTTCATCAGTTAAACCAAAAGGGCCTTGGAGTTGCTCTACGAGTTCTTGGAGAGTATCAAACACCCGTAAAAATAAAGACTCTAGCTTTTGGTCAACAGATACGGGAAAATCCCTAAGTAATTTAAAGCAGTCTTCCAACCTGTGAGCCGTTTTCTGAATGCTGCTAATTCCCAGCATTGCCGCTCCTCCTTTAATGGAATGAGCGGCGCGAAAAACTTCATTGACAATTTCAGCATCGTGAATTGTCTCTTGCAGATTCAGCAAACCCTTCTCAATAGTATTGAGGTGGTCTTTAGCTTCCTCAATGAAGTAACCCATGATTCGCTGTTGTTGTTCCGGCTGCATACCAGTGTCCCAAAATAAGTTGTGTCAGTGCTTCAGAAGAGCAAAGTTCAGGTTAAATTTTTGAAGATGAAGTGAATCTCTATTCACTGCATTGTAATCTTTTGGTCGTTTCACCTGTAGGCGATCGATCTTGATTGCTTTTAATCTCCCTAATCCCAATTTTACCTTTAATTAATTTCACAACGAAGAAGTGATGGGCTGTTGGCAACATCTCACCCCAGCCATTGAGGGATGTTAAATGGTGCTATTTGCCATCGGTAGCTTCTACCTTGAATCGTTCCACAGAGTTAAGCAAATCTTGGGCAACACCATGTAAATTTCCCAAAGCGCCTGAAACTCGTTGAGCTTCTTGAGAAGTTTCTTGAGCGGTCAACTCAACTGATTGCATTACGTGAGCTACTGATTGTGATGTTTCAGTTTGCTCTACGGTATCTGCTGTAATCGAGCGCACCAAAGCATCAATCCGATTTGATACCTGAATAATATCATCGAGCGATCGCTTGGCTTGTTCGGCTAATCTTGTCCCTTGAATTACTTGCTGAGTACCTTCTTCCATTGCGGTCATTACTGAGCCAGTTTCGCTTTGAATTTGCAACACAATCTGTTCAATTTCTTTCAAAGCTTTTGCAGATCTATCTGCCAACTGTCGCACTTCATCTGCAACAATCGCAAACCCACGACCTGCTTCACCTGCACGAGCCGCTTCAATACTAGCGTTCAAAGCTAATAAGTTAGTTCTAGAAGCAATTTGCGAAATCAATGCCACAATCTTAGAAATTTCTTGGGACGATTCTGCTAATCTCTTCACCTTACGGGTAGTTTCTGCCACCGTCTCCCTAATTTCTAAAATCCCAGCCACCGTACGTTCTACTGCCTCACCACCTTTCAGTGCGGTTGCAGAAGCTGTACGTGCCACTTCCTCGGCTTCTTTGGCACTGTCAGCCACCCGCTTAATCGAATCAGTCATCACTTGCACTGAGTTAAGCGTAACAGCTAATTCTTCCGCCTGACGCAAAGCATCTGAAGACAAGTTACGAGCAAACACCTCACTATCTTTAGAACCCTTATTCACTTGTTTAGCTGCAACCTTCACCTGTTGGACAATTTGCCGCAAGTTTTGAATTGTCAAGTTAAACGAGTCTGCTACTGCGCCCAAAACGTCCGCCGTCACTTCTGCTTGAACAGTTAAATCGCCGCGTGCTGCTCCTTCTACATCATCTAGTAGTCGAATTACTTGCCGTTGCAAATCTTCCTTTGCCTGCTCTAGTTCGATCGCTTTGCGCTGCAACTCGCTGATGGTTGTCATCATCACCTGAGCCATCTGGTTAAATCCAGTTGATAACCGACCAAAATCGTCTTCTGAATAAACTGTTGCTCTGGCGTTGAGATTTCCTTGACAAACTTCCTCAAACTGTGTTTGTAAATTTGATGTCGAACGGCTCAACTGTTTGGTAGCAACTCGCCCTAAAAATAAAGTTGTACCAAAACTGGCAAACCCAGCAGCTAAAGTCATCAACACGCTAGTATTGCGAAGTTGAGGAATTAATGTAGCTTGACTAGCTTTCGGTGCTGTGGTACCTGCCATAAAGCTGACAGTTGCTACCGCCACTGCTGAGACAATTCCCGCCGCCGCCGCCGTAATCAAACTTTTTTTATTCAGGGGGGCATTTTCAAATGGAGCCAACCAATTTTGGTCAACCGTAACATTTGGTTCTATATGACCTGCGGATGATTGGGTAAAGCTAGGTAGATTTTCCGCTTTTCCCGATCCTATGCCAGAGGTGCTAGTAATACTAAATATTTCATCTTCGTCACCACTAAGCTTACTCGGTATAGTTGCTCCTCCAGATTTATTTGAGGCTACACCGCTAGTATTGGATCTTCCAAATCCAGTAGATAAATCTAATCCCTCTTGATCTGATGGATCAAAATCAGAAATGCCACCAAAATCGTCAAAATCATCAAATGCGTCCAAAAAGCCTGCTTGAGTTTGATGAGCCGGAACTTGTGTACTATCACCAAAACCGCTCACAGGATCATCTACATCATTGGCAAAAGCTTCGTCAAAAGCATCAAAATCAAACTCTTCTGGAGGTGTAAAGCCATTCTTTGTCGATGGGAAATGTTGAGTTGGTTGCCCTGATCCATATTCACCAACCACGAATAAATCTGTATCTTCAGACCCATCTTGGTGCTCGCCGAGAACGTTTGGTGGAGGTGCAGAAAATGTATTTTCCAGATCTCCTGAGCTCATTAACAGCGTTTCATCCTCATAGACGGGGCGTTCTGAGGGAAAGTTATTTGATGGCGGCGCATTACTGTAGTTGCCATTGGAATTACTATAATCTGTCGCGCTGGGATCTATGTGAGATTCAAAGTCGTAGGAGTTCCCTGGGTCATCTTGATTAAAAACATCTGTTGGGGCAGGTATAGTGTCAAATGTATTAGTTGGAGGTATTGAAAAACCCTTACCATTAGGGACATCTGACGGAGTAAGGAATAACGTTTCACCCCCATCTTCGTCTATATCTGCGAAAGCATCCATTGGGAAAAAGTCGTTTGATTCCGCCATGGGATTGAAGCTTAAGTCTGTTCCCATACTCGGAATTGCAGAATCATCCGTTGGCGATTGACCAAAAGCAAATGGATCTAAAAAATCATCTGGAACATCAGCACTTTCGGTAGCCTCATCAAGTCTGTTATTAAAGGGATTGCTAAATTGATCGTGTGAACCGTATTGGTCAAAGTTCGGCACAGAATCATCATCAAAATTGATTTCGCCTAAATCAAATTCACCCAAGTACCCCGTTTCGAGTTCTTCGCTATAGGGAGTAAATGATGATTCACCCAAATTTGTGTCTTCGTCAGGGTAATCTTGATTGCCTGGAGTTTCTGCTGTCGCACTGCTCTGTTCGGCGTAGTCGGCTGAGGTGCTGCAAGCTCGCGCATATTCTAAACCATTGTTGGCATACTCAATAAACTCCGGCTCCGAGGTCAGCGTCTTGACCAAATCGTATTGTTGCTCGGCGACATCATACTGCTGTAGCCCATAGCAGTAAATATGACCTCTGAGTAGATGACTACTAGGGTCATTAGGTAACTTTTGGACTAATTGGTCTACGATTTCGGCTGCCTGATTATAGTTGCCTTGCAAGTAGGCTTTTTCTGCCTGTTGATATTCCTGTGCATAATCTGTACTCTGTGTCATTTGCTTGCCCCCAATAATTAAGCTTTAAAAGTTAAAAATTATAAATCTTTTGGCATTGGCAACTTTTATCATGCTGCCCACCGTGCTGAACGTAGAATCGCTAACTGGTCTAGCAATCTCAGATATTGTTTTTGTTCTTCGCCTTTAACCCACTCGCCTCGCAAGAAAGGTGCCATACTGTCTGGAACATTGGTGGTCATTTGGATTTGTTCAATATCGAGCCAGTCCATTCCAACAATCCGATCAACAGCTAACCCGATCATAGTGTCTTGATCTTCGACAACAATCACAGGAATTTCTGGTCTATCTGTATTCAAAGCAGTTATATCACCTAGAAATTGTCCCAAGTCAGCAACCCAAATTACTTGTCCTCGCCAGTTTAAAGTTCCCAAAAGTAATGGCGAAGCATTAGGAATAGCACTAATTCTATCTGGTGGAGTTGAGATTACTTCTCGGATGCCAATTGCAGGTAGAGCAAATTCGTTTACAGACGGCACATAAAACCGCAAATGTAGTTCACCTTCAGGACTTTGCAATTCCTGCATTTCTGGTGAGTTATCTTGACCACTGCCAGTTAAAAAGTCTAGATTACCAACCATATATTCCTAGCCTCGTAGTAGCTGTTTAACAGTGCCAATTAGTTCCGTCGGTTGAAATGGCTTGGCAATATAGGCATCTGCGCCCTGCTTCATTCCCCAATAGCGATCAAATTCTTCGCCTTTGGAAGAACACATCACTACAGGAACATTTTGGGTTTTGGGATCGGCTTTGAGCCGCCGACAAACCTCGTAGCCATTCATCCTGGGCATGACAATATCCAAGACCACTACGTCTGGGCGAGATTTAAGGATTTGTTCTAAGGCTTCAACACCATCAGTTGCCTCAGTAACTATTAACCCGCTACCTTTTAGTAAGTCTTTGATCATCGCCCGCTGTGCGTGACTGTCTTCTACAACCAGAACTGTACTCATATTTTCCTATATCAATTCCCTGTGCTGTTGGTGAATCATGCCAAGTTATCGTGTTTTTGCTTTAAATATGTTAATTAGTTAAGTATCCTTGATCATAGTTAACAGCAAGCCCAGGTGACGGATAAGAGGACTTTGCTTACCCCGCCATAACATCTGGATCTTTAATTGTCTGCTCTAAATCGGGAAATAGGTTCGTGGGTTTCAACAAAGATCTTTTTTTTGATCCTAGATATTTCTCTAAAAGCATTAATAATTCACTTTCGCCAAAAGGTTTAGTTAGGTAGTCGGTTGCTCCTACCATCATGGCTCTCACACGGTCAATGAAGCCATCCATGCCTGTTAGCATGACGAGGGGGGTGTGCCTAAAAGCACTTGACTGGCGCAGCATCGCACAAATTTCATATCCATCCAAGTCAGGCATGGCGATGTCACAAAGGATTAGTTTTGGTTGTAGTTCAAAGGCTAGAGTTAATGCTTTAATCGGATTTCTAATCACTGTGACTTGATAACCATGCTGCTGTAGGATATATTCCACTGCTTTACCAATGGCGACATCATCTTCAATACAAACAATTTGAGTAACTGTATCCTTTTGCCTAGCTTGCGATGGATTATTTTGATTGGGTTTTTTTTGATCTTGTCCCATCACCAGTTGCACCCATCCCTTTTGTACATAAGGATAGATTGCACCTGCTACTGTTAAAATATCTCGATTTAAATATCGGCTGAGTTGGCGTAGAGATGTTTTGCCGTCGGCACAAGTGTTCAGGGTTGCAAAAGCTTTTTTAGGAAGGGAGACGCTTAATTGCTCCTGATTAGTAATTACGGGACATTGATTGGGAGATTGAATATAAGGATGAAATTGCTTCCACTCCTGTACTTGTTTCATGATTTTTGTAAGTAAAGGAGTGATTTCTAAGGTAGTTAGTTGGGGTGCTAATGCCGAACCCATTTCAAATATAAAAAATCCTTGGTGCAGGCTAAGTAAATCAAATAGTGTTTCATTTACCATACTTTGAAGGATGCTGCGTCCTTGGGCTGGTGTTAGGATATGTTTTTCCATTAACGCCCATAAATAACCATATTCAGGTGCATTAGTAGAGGCAATTGATGGTACTTGCAACTCATCTAGTGCTGATTCAAGACCGTAGCGACGAAGGTAGTCGCGCAACCGCCACAAACTTCCGTCGCTATCAGCAGCATAGGCAATTTGACCGTTGATCAAAAAGACCAGCCAAAACGGCCCTGCGTGGGATGGAAAGCGATCGCTCTCTAAGTTATGTGTCCCTGGTTGAAAAATATTTGTGTCGCCTCTGGAACTACTTGCAGGGTAGGCGCAGGCTTCTAGAAGCAACTCTCCAGTTCGCTGACCTAACTCGATCAGTTGCAGGATGCTGCGAATATCTATTTCATTTAAGGTTCCCTGCATATCACCAAAGCCCATCCTTATAATTTGGTTTGTATATATTATGATTACTATTATCTCTGGTAATTTGATTATGGTTTTTTCAGGTTTTCGATGTATTTACTCCTGCTATAACTATAGTTGACTACCTAGAGATGTAGTTTGGTTGAGAAGTTGGCGATTCAACTGGAATCAGTTTTTTATTATGTCTAGGTAGAATGTGTTTTTCTACTTAGGAATAGTCTCCAGGCTAACGAGTGCTGAAAACCTCTAGTTGACAAGCTCAAAAGATATGGCAAGATTGGTGCTATAATTCAACGTTACCGCATTATTTACTAGGTTGAGATTGAGAAAGTAATTGAATTGTTTGATTAAGGGCAATCAAGTTTCGGCGGGACGGGGCTTTTGGCGTTACTTCGTGCGATCGCGTGTATTGGTAGAAAGAAATACCAAAGCCACTTGCGCCCTATATAGCTTTACCTTCAAAGATATCAAATTTAAAATTTCCCTCTAGGGTGTCAACAGCGACTCTCTTAGGGGATGGGGTAAATTGATTATTATGAAAACTAACAGGTAGAAAGTTTACTTTCTTTAAAGATCCAGATAATTTACCTTAAGAAATTTACGAAGATTAGAATTTTGGGAAAATTCGCAATAAATAGCTATTTTGGTAAAAGTGCGATCGCTAAAATATTAAAGTCTGTAGTAGCACGAAGTGGATATATACAACAGATTTTAAGTTAGGGAAGTACAAAATTACCCCACCATCGCTGCGCTTGCCCCCTCATCTTAGCAACGGAAGAGTGGAGTTTTCTATATTTAGATGCAAAGCGTTGTCAATCAAAAAATCGTCTTAAAATTTTAGATATTGCAAAGAATTAATAACTTTGACTGCCTCGGTAGGACTAATATCTTTATTACATTTTGGTTTTGCTTTGTCGCTACTATACCAATTAGCGCCATTAAAACGGTAAAAAGCTTGAAAATTTTTAGGTTCCATCCAGCCCGTAGTCATTTCGGATAAAGGTGATTGTTTGCGAAGATCAATATCGCTATACTTCCCATAATTAAGCCTGCCTTTGCCAAACAGTGGGGAATTGTAAGGTAAGGTATGTTGTAAGTCAGGCTCATCACCAATTCCACCAGTAATAGCTTCTATCGAAAAGCAGGAATTATCTTTACGCCTGTAAGTAACTGTGTAGCCTTTGTAATATTGGTCACTGTTATTACTAAGCCTCTCAATTTTAAAGCCTGATGGTATATAAGTAGGTACAGCTATTTTCATACCTACAGATTTCAGTATTTGAATTTGCTTAGGGCTAAACCTAGCAGTAGACTGTTGGATTTTATTACGAGAATCGCTAGGAGTATTTACTTGGTCGCTATGGTTTAATTTTGCAGATGCGGTCGCCATGTTGGGAACAGAGGCAAAAGCTAAACTGACTATAGTTAATAACGTGGTTGTCAGCCGTGTTTTTTTCATATTTTTAAATTCATATTTGTTTGTGTAGATTTTGGAAAATATGGATTTTAAACCATAAACATCTTATAAATTATTCCTACTTTCATTATGTAAATTTTTAAGGTTTATTAGGTAGTATTGTTTACATTAATTAACTTTAAACATGATCTATTATAAGCTGATTTTTAACAAGGGATTTGTAGCAAGCTATGAAATAATCTATATAGCAATTCTCAGTCAAGTAAGGTACAAATTTAAAAAAATACTGTAGTGCGTTAGCGAGCAAGATGCTTGCACTCCTATACTTTATAAATATGAAAACTGCTATATCAATTAGATGCGATTAAATTTGCTATCGCCTTGGCTAACTCGCTTGGCTCAATTGGTTTAGAAAGATGGTTGTGAAAGCCTGCTGCTAATGCTTGTTGTTGGTCTGTTTCACTAGCATAAGCTGTAAGTGCGATCGCACTAATTCCTCCTCCTTTTTCTAATGGTAATGCTCGAACTTGGCGCATGAGCATATAACCGTCCATTTCTGGCATCCCAATATCGCTGACTAATACATTTGGTTGGAATTCTGCTAAGGCTTGCAATGCTGCTGTTGCTGATGCTACTTTAGTTACAATCGCTCCCTGTTGTTCCAAGACAAAAGCGCAAAAGTCTAGGGAATCAGCTTCATCATCGACAACTAATATTTTAACCCCTGACAAATTCGGAGAATCACTAGTTAATTCTATTTTTAGATCAATCGCAGGTTGTACAGGCATTAAGGGAAGTTTTACTGTAAAAGTTGCTCCCTTTCCTTCTCCTTTGCTTTCTGCTTGTACACTACCGCCATGTAATTCTACTAAGTGACGGACAATTGCTAAACCTAAACCTAAACCGCCAAAAGTTCTAGTAGTAGTAGCATCTGCTTGGCGAAAATAATCAAAGACATAAGGTAAAAAGTCTAGACTAATACCTTTACCTGTGTCAGTTACTTTAATTTCAGCGTAATTGTTAATGGCTATTTGTGAATTGCTATTAGTAATGGACACTAAATTATCAATCGTTTCTAGTATAATTTCTATCTGTCCCCCTGTGGGTGTAAATTTAATAGCATTGGATAATAAATTCCAAATGACTTGTTGTAAACGTTCTGAATTACCTAGAACTTGCCCGATACTAGGTTGAATTAATGTTTTTATTTCAATAGATTTGGCTTGTGCTGACAAAGCAACTGTTTCGATAGCTGCTTGAATTGTTGAAGCTAGGTTGACAGGAGCAAAACTGAGATTTAAGTTACCTCGAATAATACGAGATATATCTAATAAATCTTCGATTAACTGAGATTGTAATTGGGCATTGCGTTCAATTGTTTCTAGGGCGCGGATGGTGGTTTTTTCATCTAGATTGCGCGATCGCAGTAGCTTAGACCATCCTAAAATAGGGTTAAGTGGGGTTCTTAGTTCGTGGGAAAGTACAGCTAAAAATTCATCCTTGACGCGGTTAGCAACTTCAGCTTCATCTCTGGCATTTTGTTCTGCTTCATACAATTGAGCGCGGGCGATCGCTTGAGCGCATTGTTGTGCTAGTGTCAGCATAAATGCTTTGTCTTCTTCACCAAAAGCTTGCTCTTGTGCAAAACTAATACCAAACTGCCCAAGTTTGCGCCCTTCTACTATCAGTGGGATGTAAGCAAAAGCTTGGTTTCCTGTTTGTGCTTGGGTATCTGCTAAGTGGGGATACCTAGCTAGTAATTCGGCTAAATTTCTGAGAAAAATTGGCTCACCAGTGCGTACTGTTTCTGCAAGTGGTGCTTGTAATGTAATCGGAAAAGTAGCCCAAGCATCTCTCACAGATTGAGGATAACCAATTGCACTTACAACTTTAAGATTAGTATCATTATCGCTTAGTAGTGTTACAGAGCCAGAATTAGCTCCTAAAGCAGAAATTCCTTGATTGACAACTACATCAGCAACTTTTTGAGGAGTTAGTGCTTCTGAAAGTGCTGCTGTAACAGCTTGTAAACGTGCAGTACGACTAGCAGATTCCTCAGCATTTTGACGTGCTTGTTGTGCTTCTCGATAAAGTCTGGCATTTTCAATAGCTAGTGCTGCGCGGTCTGCTAAATCTTGTAACAATTCTTGATCGTATTGATTATAAGGTTGCCCAGAGCGATCGCGTGAAACTCCTAAAGTGCCGATAATTTTTCCGTGTACTTGCAAAGGCACAATTAACATACTAGAAATGCCAAAACGATCAAGGTACTTCCAATACTCTTGTTTCACAGCAGCATAAAGTTGTTCTTCATGCACAACTGGTATTAATATTGGTTTACCTGTTTCAATTACACGCCCTCTCAAACTTTGATTAGTATAATCTTCATTAGCTACAACTTCAGCAAGTAAGCCTTCTGCTTCTGGTTTGATGTGGTGTACAGAGAGCAGATTCAGCCGTAACTCATCATCGGATAGCAAACTGAGCAGACAAGCATCAGCAAATAACTCAGCAATTCGCCGAGTAATACTATCCATAACTGCTTGCATATTTAAACTAGCTTCAGCAAAAGCACGGGAAGATTCTGCTAAAAATCTTTGCATTTGTTCTTGGCGCTTTTGATCATCAATATCAGTACCCGTAGCCAACCAAGCTAATATATTGCCATCTTGATTACGGATAGGAACTCCCCGCCCTAGATGCCAACGATAAACACCATCTACTCTTCTTAATCGAAATTCAAGGGAAACAGCATTTTGAGTTTGAGTAGCATTTGTCCACTTGGAAATAAATGTAGCTAAATCATCAGGATGAATGATCTGTTTCCATCCTAAATTCTGCGCTTGCTCTAAAGTTAATCCTGTGTAATTAATCCAACTTTGATTACAATAATCAAGTTTTCCTAACTCTGGCGATATACAAACAAGTTGGGGAAGTGATTCTACTAATGAACGATAACGCTCCTCGCTATAGCGCAAAGCTTCTTCTGTTTGTTTGCGCTGACTAATATTTACTGCTGCACAACTAATTCCTTCAATTGCTTCACCGTCAATCTGTAGCGGTTCAATCATTAAGTCATAGTAATTAATTTTTCCATCTACTGTTAGGCAAACTTCTTCATGTGCTGAAATACCAGTTTCAATTACTTTACGCTTAATTTTGATTAATTGTTCTGCTTGTGAGGCGGGGAATAAATCATACTCAGATTTTCCTAATATTGCTTCAGCACGTTCTGGGTGATGATGATTATAAATCCATTGATATCGCAGTTCTAGATCTTGATGAAAAATTATAATATCTGTACTTTTTAAAGCTAATTTAAAACGTTGTTCGCTATCTTGAAGTTTATGTAAATTAATTTCAGAGCGTCGTTTGGCATTTTTTAATAAGTTGCAAAGTCCACTAATAATTACTCCGTCTAAAAAAAATAAAGTGATACGGACACTATTAGGTAGATCAAAATTTAGTGTGTAGATTGGCTCAAGGAAGAAGTAATTACTGAATACAATAGACAAACAGGTAGCAAATAATCCTGGCTTTAACCCTCCATACCAAGCACTAGCCATTACAGCACTAAAAAATAGCAAAAATGGTGTTTTGCTCATGTTGACCCAAGGATCTAGCATCACCATGATTACAAGTGCGATCGCTACTGCTAGTCCAGCAAAGCTGTAACGCTTGATTGATAAGGAAAAAGCGACAGTCATAAAATTTAAGGAGTCAGGAGTCAGCCGTCAGAAGCCGGAATATTTAATATATATAACGCAATAAAAGCAGCTACTTACAAAGAAGCCAATTCTGAGTACTGTTGGCGTAGCCTGCGCCTAGCGCATATTCTATCTCTTGAATTTTTACCAAAAATTATGAAATATCCTTTCTACGATATAACTCTTGGTCATCCCATGATGCCGGATCTTCTATAGGTTCTAAATGAGTAGTAACATTAGTATCAGGCAAGGCACTACTAATTGTTAACTCAATTTCTTCGCACAATTCATGACCACGCTTTACTGTCCAATTTCCAGGTACAAGTACGTGGAAAGACACAAATTGCACTGAACCAGCTACACGAGTTCGCAAGGCGTGAAACATAATCCCTTGCTGTTGATAAGGTGCGAATACATCAACAATAATTTTCTGTGATTCTGCGGGAAGGGCGCTATCCAATAACCCAGAAGCAGTTTCGCGTAGTAACTTCACCCCTACCCAAACAATATTAACAGCAACAACTAAGGCAATTATCGGGTCAAGTATCAGCAAACCTGTAAGTTTTACCAACAATAGCCCTAGTAAAACACCAAATGAAGTCCAGACATCTGTGAAGAGGTGATGTGCATCTGCGCGTAAAGTTATTGACCGTAAGCGACGACCAGCTTTTAACAGGATAGTAGCAACTCCACCATTAACTGCTGTTGCGACTAAAGAAAGTGCTAAACCTAGCCCTAACTGTTCTATCGGTTGGGGATGAATGAGACGATTAGTTGCTGATACAGCAATACTACCTGCGGCAATTAATATCAATGCACCTTCCACGCCACTAGATAAGTATTCAGCTTTAGAATGTCCAAATGTATGTTCTGCATCAGGCGGTTGTGCTGCAAAAGTTAGCGCCCAGAATGCAACTAATGCAGCCGTCAAGTTTACTAAGGATTCAGCCGCGTCAGAAAATAAGCCTACAGAATCCGTTAAGTAATAAGCTGTAAATTTAAGTGCGATCGTAATTACTGCTGCACCAATTGACAAAATTACATAAGAACGTGCGCTTTCTGCATTCAATTCGTTCTACCCAACCTACTAACTGTGTACCCTACAATTAAGCTATAGGATATATCCGCGTTTATCTGCGTGCATCTGCGGTTAATTAATTAAAATTATCTCATACAAATTTTTTTAAATGCGATCGCGTAGCGACTCCGCAGGAGTATCGCGCAAGCGCACTCGTTGTCAGTTCGCATTATTCACCAGTTTTCGCCTTCAGCGTTTTGCTGTAGTGCTGTACCTATAAAATCAATTTTATCTTCACAATTAACACAGTGCGGTAATAGCTTCTGATCTAATAGCACTGCTGGCTAACTTTATATTAGGTTGATCCAATGGGCAAATACAGTCACCCCGATCTAACCATTGACTACCTACTTGATGTAAAGCTGCCATTACTGGTTGCAGTTGGCGACCTTTATCAGTAATAGAATATTCCACACGAGGGGGAATTTCTGCAAATACGTGCCGTTCCACTAAACCAAATTCCTCTAGTTCCCGCAAGCGAATCATCAGGGTTTTGGTGCTAATACCTGGTAAGGCTGCTAAAAATTCGTGAGTTCTGCGATCGCTAATAAACAATTCCCGCAACACTAAGATAGACCACTTGTTGCCAATTAAGTCCAATGTGAACTGAATCGGACACTGCATCTTCATACAAGAGGGAGTATCAAGCATAAAATCACTGCAAAATATATGTGTTCCTACTTTTTAGGGTTCACCCACTAGATAGATTTCTCCCTTTCTACCTGTCCTCTTTCACAATTCTTTACATTAAATTTTTTAGGTTCAAGTCGTTGATTTACCTAAATCTTTTACTTAAGGTTACTAAGCTGCATTGCAAGTAACTATCTTGTCACTGAAACCTATAACGCTAGGATGCTAATAGAAGAGAACAAACAAATTAATCAATAAGTTCTCAAATCTATTACTAATTACTAAGGTTTTCCCATGATTAAATTACTCGTTAGCGTACTGGTTTTTGTAATAAATACAGTATACCGCAATCGTCCAATCCCTAGATTTTATGTATTAGAAACAGTAGCAAGAGTTCCTTATTTTGCATATCTTTCTGTACTGCATTTGTACGAAACAATCGGTGTATGGCGGAAAGCCGACTGGCTAAAAGTTCACTTTGCGGAATCTTGGAATGAATTACACCACCTGCTAATTATGGAAGAATTAGGTGGTAATACTCACTGGATTGATAGATTTTTAGCACAGCACGTCGCCTTACTTTATTACTGGATTATCGTTGCTATTTACCTAATTAATCCCCATTCTGCTTATTACTTCATGGAATTAGTAGAAGGACACGCTTATAATACCTACGCTAAATTCCTCAAAGAGCGTGAAACTGAACTAAAAGCTATACCTGCACCACAAGTTGCCATTAATTATTACCGCAACGGCGACTTATATATGTTTGATGAATTTCAAACAACTTCTAGCTTAGAGCATAGACGACCTACGATTGAAAATCTCTACGATGTGTTCGTGGCAATTCGAGATGACGAAATGGAACACGTTAAAACGATGGTTGCTTGTCAAGATGTAGATGCCCCAAAACAATTTAAGAGTCCTCATAGTGCATCTGTGGAAATACTTGTACCAGCAGCAACAGTTGAATAAGCTACAGCAATTATTTGCTAAGTGATGAGTAAAAAATTCCCAGTTAACCATTAGGCAAATTAATCAGGGGATTTCCAAAAATTAAGTAAAAAACCAAATTAAACATAGAGAAATGTTAGGTTTACTGTATCAACCCAACATTTTTCTACGTTTGATGGGTTATGCACTCGCTTGCGGCTACGCCAAAACTGTCATTGACGGTAAAGTTGAGCTAATACCGATGGAATTATATGCTGATGGAAGCGTAAAAAAAGTAGTTTAACGGTGCTAGCAAACCAAGTCAGTTTAGACGCAGATTAAAAAAGAGATTTTAATAGTAAATAAAAACTTGGCGCTATTATATAAATACTGTTTAATTTCAAGCTATAGTTATTTAAAAACAACTATATAAACGTAGTATTTTACGTTTATATAGTTGTTTTCATTAGAATTTTAAAACAAATTTTTGTAGCAGATTATTCAAAAAAACTAATCGCAAATTCTCTTTTTTAACGGTTGTGAGATTAAGGATTATTAAAAAAAACCTACTAATACCAATTTTCAAAAATACTGTTACATATCCTGGTGTAGAGACGCGATATATCGCGTCTCTACAATATCCATCTGTTGCATCCATTTATCAAATTGGTATAACCCTCTTTTGTTACTCTCAGTAAGAAATATTCTGTAGCTATTAATTTGTAAAGCTTTCCCGTTGTGACACCTAAATTATTGAGAATGGCTAAAATCCAGAAAACGCAATGGGAAATCCTTTTTCTCTGCCCAAGGTAACAAAAGAGGGATAATCGTCCAATTGGGTTGGCAATCAATATATTTCAAGTTATTAAACTAACTTGAAATTAAAGTATTTCGCCAGGTCAGTTAAAAAATAAAATTTGCTATATTTCTTAACTATTGCCTCTACCACTTGATACTAATCATTCTTTTACTTTGGGAAACTTACTTTCATATTAGTAACTGAATTGTAATTCTCCAATTCTGTCTTAAGATAGATACAGGGAATTAAAAAACGCTAATAACTGATTTTTTGTTTTAGAACTTAATTCTATTAAGGGTGAATATCTACTAATTAGGATGGTAAGTATTCAGAATTAAAACTAAAGTTTGACTTGTTCAAAAATACACAGATTTAAATATTTAACAAACTTTTAGTAAATATATTCTGACTTCTGAGTGCTGAATTTTCATAAATTATAGTGCGGCTTCAAAGCCAAAAGGACAAAAAATATGTTTAGCAACTTAAAACTCAAAGGTCGCCTATTAGCTGGATATTCTATACCCGTAGTGATCTGTGTAGGAATAGTTGGCTTAGTTTACTCAACTGCCAGCAAAGTATTTGATACTTTTCAAGAAGTGGAAAGAGTGCAAACTGTTTTAATAGATGTTAATGATATGTCTGCTGACGCTAAATCTATGATTCAAAATTTGCGTGGGCATATTATTGATAGTAGTCAAGGTTTCAACAAAGACTATCAAGAAGATTATCAGAAGACGAAACAAGTAGCTAACCATGTAGAAGGATTAATTAAAATTCCAGAACAAAAAATACTAATACAGAAAATGATTGAAGCTGTTGAGAACTATAATGAATATGGTAATCAAGCTATTAATTTAGTCAATCAAGGTAAACAAGCAGAAGCAGTAAAGCTATTTAAGGCAGGCACAGGTACGCGGTTTGCCCAAGAATTTGATGAATTGCAAACTAAATTTAAGGAGCGGGAAGAAGCTGTTCTTAAGCAAGAAACTCAAGCATCTAAGGCAGCTTTAAGTCAAATGTTAACAGTATTAATATTAGGTTCAATACTATTAATATTATTAGCTACTGCGACGGCTTTATTTATTTCTTCGGGAATCACACATACAATTAATCAAGCAGTAAATGCGATCGCATCCTCTTCCACAGAAATAGCCGCTACTATTGAACAGCAGGAACACACAGCCGCCCATCAAGCAAGTGCTGTTAATCAAACTACTACTACAATGGATGAATTAGGAAGCTCATCCCGTATATCTGCCGAGCAAGCAGAAGTAGCCGCAGCTAGCGCTCAACAGGTGTTAACACTTGCTGAAACAGGTAACGCAGCAGTTAATTATACTTTAGAAGACATGGCGGTGCTAAAAGATAAAGTAGAAGCGATCGCTAACCAAATCCTTGAATTAAGTGAACAAACAAATCAGATTGGTAGTATCTCGACCTTAGTCAAAGATTTAGCAAATCAAACCAATATGTTAGCGTTAAATGCAGCCATAGAAGCTGTACGCGCAGGAGAACATGGTAAAGGTTTTGCAGTCGTAGCTGGAGAAATTCGTAAACTTGCAGAACAAAGTAAACATTCTACTGACAGAATTAATACCTTAGTTAGCACAATTCAAAATGCAATTCAGGTAACAGTAAATGTTACAAACGAGGGTACCAAAAAGGTAGAGCAAGGTGTTAAAACTGCTGAAGGTACTGCCTTAACTTTTGCTCGCGTAGCTGATGCAGTTAAAAGTGTCGTTACCAGTAGCCAACAAATTTCCCTTACTGCTAAACAACAAGCGATCGCCATTCAACAAGTAGTTGATTCTATGAATAGTATTAATCAAGGGGCAATTGAAAATGCTAGTGGTATTAACCAAACAAAAATCGGTACTCAAAAACTAAATGAAGCTGCTTTAAATCTGCAAGCAGTTGTTTAATTTTTACTAAATTTGAGCTTCCTGAATAAGCTGATTGTTTTTTCGTGAAAATCTCATATCCTCTTGCTCCCCTCCTCGTTAACGGGGAGGGGTTGGGGGTGGGGTTATCCTAGAGTATCGAGTAGTTTTTTATACGCGATCGCTCTTTACAAAGCTTTCCTGCGCCCAACTACCGTGCAACCCATAAGGGATATGATGCTTCAAGTGTAATCTGGCAACTGCACCTTGATTTAAATCACGCCCATCTAAAATCACCACATCCGAACGGTGGCGGGATGAATCATAAACCACAGTTAGCACCCAACCATCATCTTCTGCACTAGCACCAGCGCGAGGAACAAATACTGGTTCACTCACAAATCCTTCAGGTGCAGCACTCCAAAGTTGCCTTTCACCAGTCTCAAAATCAGCTTTCAATATTGCCTGTAAAGGAGCATTACCACTCTGATTATGAGCCGCACCCATAAATACATAACGGTAAGGTCTTCCCATGTGTGAGGGATGGATAAAAGGAAACTCACAACAACGATTTTCCAACCGTTGACGCTCTACTGTTTCATTCTCTAAATTAATCGTAAACCGCCACAATTGACCTGGTGATAAAGCATCAAACTTTACATCTCTAAAATCCGAATTTGGTTCGACTTCTGGGAAAGATTGATAGCAAATTGAGTCAATATAAATTTGCCCATCCTGTTCAAAAGCATTGGCATGGTGGAACACAAAACCTGATTTTGTCTCCAACATCTGCACCCCGCTTGTTCCCCCTTTAGGAAGCACAGTATTATTGCGGGGAATCACAATAATCTTAGTTGATTGTTCAGGATGAAATTTAATACACTCAGCAGCACCACGCAACCCTAAAACATAAGGCAAGGGATTGAGGCTAACAGGATTTTGGAAAAATATGCAGTAATTGGGTGTAATGGCAAAATCGTGAATAAAAGCAAACCCAGGAATACTATGGGCGTGTTGTTCCACTACCTTGCCATTAATATCTAATTCATAAATAGTAATAGTGGTAGAAAGCCCAGGCTTAATAGAAAAGTTAACTAGGCGCGGAGTTCCGTCTTTACTACTAGGATCAATCCGAGGATGAGCGGCAAAAGCATCACCCTCATCTAAAACACCGTCAAGATAATCTAATCCTAGTGTTTCTAAGGTGTAAGGATCTAACCTATGAGGTTCTGCTGCTTCCCACAGCGCAAGTAATTTACCACCCCAGTAAATTATTTGAGTATTAGCAATATTTTTCTTTCTGAGATCAAAAGCATTATTCAGAACACCGCCTGGTTTCTGAGTACCAAAAACCCCACGATAGAGAATTTTGCCTGCTGCTTGTTCTTCTACAAAGCCTTGGGTACGCACAAAGCGGTTACGGAAGTGAGCGCGACCTTCTGAGAATGCGATCGCACTAATCATTCCGTCTCCATCAAAGGGATGATGAATACGTTCACCATTAATATCTAGTAAACCAGGGCCATTACGGAACAAAGTCCCATTCAGTTCTGCTGGAATTTGCCCCTCTACATCATCAATCCAATAATCATATTCATCTTTCTGAGATTGGTAGCCTTTTGCCCATCCTTGAGCGTTAAACGATAGCGCATCAGTAGGTACTGCAAAACTTTCTTTGATTGGTATGCTCTGCATTGGTAATCACCTGTATTATTAGTTTTCTAAAGTTTTATAAGTATCGCTCTATCTGTAGGGTGCGTTAGGCTTCGCTAACGCACCCTACCCACTTATGCGATCAGCTAAATGTAGTGTGACCATCTTGGTCACGCTGGGCTTTCTGCCTAAGTCCTGTGATAACTGATAGCGGTTCATTCTTCCAATTCTCTTACCCTGGAAGTTCGGATAAATTCTGGTAAAAAATCCGGTAAGAAAGGCTGATCTGAGGTTTGGGAACCAGTAGCATGATGTTCTATAACTGACGCTGGCGGCAATGACTGAGCAGTTTTTTCAGCAGCAACTGCTGCTTGTGGATCAGATTGAGGTAGCCAGCCTACTAATGGCAAGGGTAAAAGAGTGCTGAGGTTCGTAACGATAACTAATAGCCATAGTCGCTCAAAATTAGTCTCTGTGACACCCATCCAATAGGTGATTAAAGCTCCAAATTCATGAGATAACAGCCCGGCTAAATTATTCACTGACATCAGCAAGGCAAATAAAGTCGCTTCTACTCCAGGTGGACATAAACGCGCAGCTAATACCAACACTGGCATAAATGTAATTTGTCCCATCACTGTTAAAATCAGGCTGTCTCCCAAACTAAACCAGTGATCATCTATACCTAAAGAACGGTTGGCATGGGTAACTAACAATAGAGTTGTCATTCCCAAAGTTGCAGACAGAATAGTTGTCCAGGCAAATATTGTCCTAAAAGGAATTGTTTTTAGAAACCGTTGAAAAGCCCAAACTCCCACCAATGCGGCAATACTTGTGAAAAAACGCACCCGTCCCAAAAATTCTGGCTGAAATCCTAGCTCATTAGTAGTGAAATAAAAGAAGGCTGAATCAGCACTTGGTGTTGCTTGCCAAACAAAGATAAAAGCTGTAGGCAATAAAATAGATTTCTGGCTAACTGCTTTTTTTAACTGCCCTACCTGTTGCCAAACAGTGGATATGTCTGGACGTTTGTTAACTCGTTCTTCGGCAATAAACCAAGCCACCCCTGAGACAATCAGAGGAAAACAAGCGGTAACTCCAAATACAGTTCTGGTACTGAAGTGTTGCAGTAGTAAGCCGCTAGAGTAAGCTGTTAGTAGCCCTCCAACTGCCGATGCTCCCCAACAAAGAGATTGTAGTGAACCTGCAACGCTATGAGATTCTTCTCTAGCTCGTTCTACAACTAAAGAATCTACAATTACATCGCTGACAGCAACAGAAAGAGAACTAAGTGCGATCGCACCCGTAGCTGCCCACGCGCTATCTACAATTGTTGCTAAGGCAGCCCAAGATAATACACCTAGCAACCCTGATAAAATTAGATAGGGGCGACGGCGATAGCCAAATACTGGTAAACCATCAGAGATAAAACCGAATACTGGCTTAATTACCCAAGGTAAAGCAGCAATACCCATTAAAGCGGAAACTTGCGCTGGACTAAGCCCAAGCTCATCTTTGAGAAAAAAGCTTACAGCCAAACGCGCCAACCCTAAGATTCCCTGCACCATATACACCATTAATATGGCGATTAACTCAGGAGTCGGTTCGTGACCAAAAAAAACTTTTTTTACCGTAGAATCCTTTATCTCGGATAAGCGATCAGCTAGAACTACCATTGATAAAGATTTTTTAAGAAATATCAATCTTTATTATGATAACTGCCCTTGATTGTAATAATACCTACCATCGGTCGAGGTTCTAATACAGTTGCCATCCTTCAGGCTTAGACCATTAGAGGCACTCTGCCAGCAAAGCAAAGTAATTATTATCTGGACTTGAACCATCTGGTTGCTGCCCTAGTTTTCCTAAATGTTAAAAAATCAAGATTATGTCAATGCGATCGCACCCACTTAAATTGATTTAATCATCCTTGAAATAACTCAGAAACGATATAAACCTTTACACTCAAATTACTATTAATGTGGTAAGTAAAATTTTGAGGAAATTAGTCAATAATTATCCCGATCTCAGCTAATTTAGTTAGTGTATTAAAGATACATCTGTAGACAGCTTGTAATTTTACTCGCTCAACATAATATTTAGCTTTGTCAAAATTTTTAACTTAATTTAGTAATAAATTTGGTAGTCTAAATAGGCATGATTAATATTGATAAAATTTAATCTACTCATTGATAATTAAGGAGGCATATAAATGATTCAAAAAATCCTGATCGCCGTAGCTGGATTGGGCAAATGTGAAGAAATGTTAAAAATGTTGATGGAAATCCCATCCATCAAACAAGCAAATGTCACCGTATTACACGTTGTCCCTCCTCAAGTGACAGCCGACGCGATGTCTGCCAAGTTAGAAGAGGGCGGAAAAATTCTCGCTTCAGCAATCCAAAACTTGAACCTAGACCCCAGCAGAGTCAACGCTAGACTCAAACAGGGAGATCCTAAAGATACAGTTTGTCAAGTTGCTGATGAAGAAGGTTCTGATTTAATCATTATGGGTTCACGCGGGCTAAAGCGCCTGGAATCAATTTTAGAGAATTCCGTCAGCCAGTATGTATTTCAGTTAACTTCTCGCCCCATGTTGTTAGTCAAAGACGATGTGTACGTCAAAAGAATTAACCGCATCATGGTACCGATAGATAAATCTAATACCGCTAAAAGCGCCCTTGGGCAAGCACTTTCCTTACTGCGAGATATTAAAGGAGGACAACTTCTACTGGTACACGTTAACCCTGACAAGAAAAAAGCTCAGGAAACATCAACAAGCAATGCCGAACAAGATCCAGTTCTAGCACCAGCAATAGCAGAAGCAAAAAAACAGGGAGTTGCTTACCGTTGTATTACCAGTAGCGGCAATCCTGCTGAAGAAATTTGCCGATTGGCAGAAGAATTAAACGTTGATTTATTAGTGCTTGGTTCCCCAGAGCGCCGTCCATCCATTGCTCAAAGCTTACCTGACTTAGATCGTCTACTAGGAAGATCTATATCAGATTATGTCAGGGTTTATGCTAACTGTCCTGTACTGTTAGCACGCACACAAGTGTAAAAGTTAATGGATGGTGATTGGTCATTGGTCATCGGTCATCGGTCATTGGTCATTGATAATTGTTAATTGATCAAAACGCCCCCACCATAGCAGTTAAAGCTTTGATGGGGGCGTTTTGGGGTAAATCAAACTATCAAGAATTTTTGTTGCTTTCGCGGCTAGCAGTTTGAATGTACAAAATTACTAGGAATAAAGCAGGAACTAGCACAAACAAAAGACTGGCAACAAAGCCTAGATCATTAACTTGCATTTGCCTAATGTCTCTAATTTATTTAACTTTAACACTCACTAGCATACCATTCATTATCCTTTTGAAACTTCCCCTCATTGTTGGAATTTCTATGGCTTGCTACAGGGGCGAGTAAAAAAGTCTTTGTACTGGCAGGGCTGAGACTTAAAAAGGTTTACGCTCAACCAGTTACCAGTAAACAATTATCAGGTGTACGGCGGGGACACGAAACCCAAATTATCCCACTGATAGCTTAATAAATTTTATTAAGGCTTGGTTTTTACACTTATAGCCCCATGCACAATAGCTTGACAGGCTAACCTGTAGTTCTCAGGCTTTTTCTTAAGTTTACGATTTTCAAATTCAGTACGAGGCGAAAGATTTTCTAATCCTTCTACGATCTCGACAATGCAGGTGCCACATTGACCGTAGCCCCCACAATTCATCAATTTTCCCTTAAATGTATAGAGATCAATACCGTTTTGTAACATTTTCTCTCTTAAGTTTGCTCCATCAGCAACGATTGCTTCCTTATTTTCTTTAACAAATTTGATGCTAGTCATCCCCGTTCCTGCTTTTAATTAGTCTTATTAAGAATTATTAATAATTTTTACAAATATGGCAAAGTTATATTTGCAATTTTTCAGTCAGTTTTTTCCACCAATGACCAATAACCGCCAAAAAGCACAATTTTCGACCGTGAGCAAAGATTTTCTAGCTGACTGCTCATAGCTAATCGCTAACTGCCCTATCTAACGAGTAATAGAAAGAGTATTGGTAGAGAAATTGCTAATAGCGCGTTGCAGAGATGCCAAGCCACGATTGTAGTCGATAATTGCCCGTAGTCGGTTGCCTCTAGCGCGACTTAACTCAGTTTGGGCGTTGATTACATCGGTTTGAGTACCTACGCCTGCATTAAAGCGCAAACGAGCCAGTTCTAAGCTTTTTGTTGCTTGATCTAAAGCCACAGAAGCTGTTTGAATATTTTCCCTACTAGAATTTAAGTTGAAAAAACCCTGCTCTACCTGCAAACGGACTTGATTGCTGACATCAGCAAAAGACGTTTCTGCGATCGCCTGATTAATTCTCTCCTGTTGCGCTCTAGCTCTAGCTGCCCCTCCATCAAAAAAATTCCAACTTACCCTTGCTCCCAAGTTATAACCATCAGCAAAGCCTAAATTATCGCTCAACACATCTAAAATATTGTAGTTAGCAAATAAATTTACTTGTGGTCTGATATCAGCTAGGGCAATTCTTTCCTGCTGTTGACTGATAGTGCGCCGTGCCAACTGCTGCTCTAACTCGGCGCGATTTTTGAGTGCCAGGACAATACTTTGCTCTAACGAAAGATTCCAAGAACCTGAAACTGCAACGGGATCTGCGGCTGTCACTTCCACCGTAGAAGACAAACTTAATAATTGCACTAATTGACGGCGAGCAAGGCTTTGTTGATTTCTAGCTCTGACTAATTCTTGATTAGCGTTAGCAAGTTCTACTTGCGCCCTGAGAACATCAAATTGAGTACCCAACCCAGCCCTTTCCAATAACTGAGCATCACGGAGACTTCTTTGAGCATCTCTGACAGAAGCTTCAGCAATATTTACTTGTTCATCTGCCTGTTGCAGATCATAGTAAGCATTGCTGACATCTAAACTCAGTTGTTCAGACTGGCGTTGTACATCTAACTGATTGAAACGTACTTGCTCCTGTGCTGCCGTAATACGTGCAGAACGTCGTCCTGAGTTAAAAAGATCATAATTTAGCTGCAATGCGCCGTTGAAGGTATTTGATGCTGTATTTTCACTACGCGATTGTTCTGGTTGTTGTCTACGTGCTAGCTCAGAGTTAGCCGAATTTGAGCGAGTCAAGTCTCCTTGAAATCCTATAGTAGGATATTCAGCCGCGATCGCTTCTCTTACAGCCGCTTGACTACGCTCTAATGTCAAAATTGTAGTTTGTAATGTCCGGTTATTACGCTGTGCTAGCTCAATTGCTTGTTGTAGAGTAATGGGCTGGACTTGATTAATCCGAACTTGTTCGGGTTCTGTAGGCAATTGCAGACGATTGGGATTGGGATTAAGAAAATCAGGAACGGAGATGCTGCCATTCTGTATTAATGGCTGGTTACTACCAGATGGAACCCTTGGGAGTTGAGTTGAAGAGGGGATTTGTGCGATCGGCAGTTTCACGATACTGCTGTCCTGCCTACTCTGTGTTAATAGCGGCTTACTACCTGATGAACTTTTTAGGGGTTGAATTTGGGATGGTATTTGTGCGATCGCCACTTTTGTATAGCTCAGAGTGCCGATCGTACCTACACCCATAGCTAAAAAACTTGTGCCGAGTGCAGTTAAAGAATGAAGCTTTGGGATTGAATTGTTGTTCATACTAAGTTGCGTTTTCATCAAAGTGTGTGTAGGGGATGAATGTCAAATTACCACTACGCCATTTCTCCCAAAATGGAAGTGAAAAGATATGCAATAGTAATTGTGGTTTTGCAATGCAAAATAGGCTTTTTGCAAAAAATTTTATTTAAGTTTTTTTTAGAACGCAGATGAACATAGATAAACGCAGATGTTAGCGTGTTCAGGCGCGATAGCGCTAAGAAGTGCGCGTATGCGCTAGCCTCGCGAAGCGATAGCACATACGCAGATATACACGAATATCTGAGCTACTTTGGCAATAAATCTAACTAAACATTCAGTAAAAAACTTACACAACAAATTAATCATAATTATTTTTAAAAGCTAGTAATTACTCCTGCGCCCCTGCATTGCAGATTATACGGTTAAATTGCTTCTCTGCAAGTGTTTATCAACTCTTCTATCCCACTGACAGGCAAAATTTTTGTTTTGAGTTGAGTAGCAAGTTCTACAACTGTCATATCATCTAAAAATTTAGCTTCATCATGTTTTAGCATTACAGAAGGAAGTAATATAGCATCTCCTAAATCTTTTCCTTGCAACTTGGACAGTAAATCTTGACCTGTTAACAAGCCAGTAACAGTGATATCTCTCCCCCAATAATCGCTATTTAATGCCGCAAGATTTACTTCTAAACCATCAACCTGATTTAATTGTTGCACAAGCGGTTGAAAAGCTTTTTCTACTGCGTTACCAACTACCCAAGTAAATCTTCTGGGTGGGGTAACTTGTGAAGGTAACTTGGCTTTAGCTGTTTCCTGAAATTCTTTGAGGAAACGACGAATGGAACCAACACCGTTACCTAATTGGGGATAATCTTCGTAATGAGAGGTAGGCGGTAACTCTTGACCAGCAATTAAAAACCACTCATCAGCTATCCATGCGAAAGTTGTACCAAAAGTCTTGCGGAATTTATTTTGCAGAGAAGTTACTTGATTAATTACTTCTGCGGCTTTCTCTGGCGTTACTGGCGTTAGTTCATCTGCTTGAGGACGAAAACGGGTTAAACCGACAGGGACAACTGCTACAGAAGCAACTGCGGGTACTTCACCTTTGTAAAATGAGGCTAAATCTAACAATGTCCTCTCTAAATGTACGCCATCGTTAATCTCAGGACAGACAACGACTTGGGCGTGAATTTGCAAACGCCGCTTTTGAAACCAGCGCAACTGATCTAAAATTTGCCCTGCGCGAGGATTTTTGAGTAGACGACTGCGTATTTCTGCTTCTGTAGCATGAACAGATACATATAAGGGAGACAGTCGCATCTGTTCAATTCTGTCCCATTCCTTTTTAGTAAGATTCGTTAGGGTAAGATAACTACCGTAAAGAAAGCTGAGGCGGTAATCATCATCTTTGTAGTATAAAGATTGCCGTTTCCCAGGTGGTTGCTGGTCAATAAAGCAGAAAGGACAACGGTTATTGCATTGAATTAAGCCGTCAAATAAGGCAGTTTCAAACTCTAAGCCTAAATCTTCGTCATAGTCTTTTTCGATTTCGATTTCATGGGTTTTACCAGTACCATCTATTACTTCTAATTCCAAGACTTCATCAGCACAGAAGAATTGGTAGTCGATCAAGTCGCGGGGATGTTGACCATTAATAGAAACGATGCGATCGCCTACTTCAAACCCTACCTCATCAGCAATCGTGTTGGGAATAACTTTTGTAATTAATGCGGGACGAATAGAAACTTCACTCATTGCAACTAAATAGGGAGGATGCTATATCCATCTCTATTTTAAGCCTGACTCAGCCTGGATCTGGCTGTTCTGGTGAAGTCATATTTATTAAAGTCGTCGCATTTCCTGCGCCGTAATACCTGACGCTGTACCGTTGGCGTATTTGCTGTATTGGGGAATGTAGAAATCGGGGGACTTTTTGATTGATATAACAGAATCACGCATACTCATCGCTGTCCACCATTGTTGCAGGCGATCGCACTCAGGTGGTAGAAAAAATTCACGGTAATGCTCAACCACACACCAACGCTCAAACCAAGGATACAACGATAGATCAACTAAGCTGAAAGATTTACCAAACCAATAACTGCCATCGGTAGATAATTTACTTATACCTTCTTGTTCCATAAACAATAGATGATTTTTTAACTCTTGCGCCCAATGCTGTTGTTGAGCTACATCTTGGTTTAGCAAGATTTTATAGAATGCAGGCAACAATTTATTATTAAAGAAATCGATCCAAATCCGAGCGATCGCTCTTTGTCCTGGTATTGTGGGCATTAATGGCGGTTCAGGGAATACTTCATCTAGATATTCATTAATAATTGATGATTCCCATATACAATCATTGCCATGTTTAATTACTGGCACTTTGCTATATGGTGAAATATTTTTGAACCAATCTGGCTTATTGTTTAAATCAATTTCGATAACTTTAAATTTTATCCCCTTTTCTAGCAGTGCTAACCTCGTGCGATGAGCGTAAGGGCAAGCTGCCGCACTGTAAATTTCAATTTCAGCCATTTTAAAACTTGCTTAATCTGTTGCTACTTCTTAAGTTGATGCTAAATCAACACTCTTTGATAATACCCAGGGCTAATTCGCTATCCTAAACACCAATAAAGGAGGATCTTAGATGAATTTTTACGACAAATTGAATGGTGCGATCGCACGTAATCAAAGTTTACTATTTGTAGGACTTGATCCCAATGTGGAGATGCTGCCGACTCGCTATTATCCCCCAGAAGACATAGACAGCATTATTAATAGTTTGTGGGACTGGCTGCAATTCATCATCTCCCAAACGGCTGATCAAGTATGTGCCTATAAACCTACTCTTGGCTTTTATCAATCATTGGGAATTCAGGGATTAGAACTCTTACAACTTACCTTAGCCGCTATTCCTGCCGACATTCCAATTATTTTAGATGCCAAACACAGCGACCTCAACACCAGTACTATCTTTGCTAAAACTGTATTTGAACAATGGCAAGTTGATGCGATTACTGTCAATCCTTATGCAGGGCAAGATCATGTAGCACCATTTTTGGTTTATCCAGACAAAGCAGTATTCGTTCTTTGCCGTACATCTAACCCCGCAGCAATAGCTTTACAAGAGTATCCCACAACTGAATCGCCTGTTTATTTGCAAGTAGTAAAAGAATCAAAAAATTGGGCTACTCCAGAACAGTTAGGTTTAGAAGTAGGAACCACATCACCTGAAGTTTTAGGACGTATTCGTGAACTTGCTCCCGAAAGAGTTATTTTAGCGCGTAGTATTTGGTCAGAAGGCAGCAACCTTAGTAATATCTTGGCAGCAGGATTAAATGTAAATGGGGACGGTCTACTAATCCCCGTTCCACAAGATATATTAGGAAGTGATAATTTATCTAAGCAAATTCAATCTTTAAATCAAGAAATTACTCAAGCCCGAAATAAAATTATTGAGGATGCTTCAACCTGTTCTGTATGGTTGCCCAATGTTTGTTTAGTAAATCAACATCCATATTTAGATTTAATATTGCAACTTTATGATATAGGCTGCATTATGTTTGGCGAGTTTGTCCAAGCCTCTGGAGCAACATTTCCATATTACATAGACCTGCGTAAAATTATTTCTAATCCTCAAGTTTTTCATCAAATTTTGAATGCTTATGCAGATGTTCTCAAAGATTTAGAATTTGACCGGATTGCAGGCATTCCCTATGGTTCTTTACCTACTGCAACTGGTCTATCATTGCGATTAAACCGCCCGATGATTTTCCCGCGTAAAGAAGTAAAAGCTCATGGAACTCGGCGAGTAATTGAGGGTAATTTCGAGCCAGGGGAAACAGTTGTTGTCGTTGATGACATTTTGATTAGTGGTAAAAGTGCAATGGAAGGGGCAGAAAAATTAGAATCTGCTGGGTTAAAAGTTCATGACATTGTAGTGTTTATGGATCATGAACAAGGAGTAAAAGATAGATTACGATCAAATGGTTATCGAGCGCACGCAATTTTAACAATTTCTGAAATTACCCAAACTTTGTATGAAGCGGGACGTATTGATGAAGCGCAATTTAGGGCTTTTGATGAAGTGTAGAGTCTACAGACGCTAGCTTGATTGTTTGCTTGGATGTAAGCAATCACCAAGATTTCACAATTACAAATACGTTTTTCATTCGTATATCCAGCGCATCACAACAAGCATCTCTAGTCATTCTATCTGTGTAAATCTCGTGTACATCTGTGGTTAATTATCTAAAACTTGGTTTATCTCAGAGGTCTATTGTTAAGTTTTGGAAGTATAGCGTAAGACAACCTTAGCGTAGCTAAAAAAAATAACAACAGATGGCAAGCGTGGTATGAGATCCTAGAATTAGTTAACAATGGTGAACTGAATTCTAAACAGCATGGCACAAGATCTGAAGTCAACGGTCGTAATCACGGGAGCCTCATCTGGGGTCGGCTTGTACGGTGCCTTAGCACTTGCTAAACGGGGATGGCACGTGGTAATGGGCTGTCGAGATTTAGATAAAGCCCAAAAAGCCGCCGAAACCGTCGGAATCCCCCAAGGCAGCTACACCCTAATACATATTGATCTAGGCTCTTTAGAGAGCGTGCGACGATTTGTAAATAATTTTAGGGCGCGTGGTCTATCCCTAGACGCTTTGGTGTGCAATGCCGCAATTTATATGCCTTTAATCAAAGAGCCGTTGCGTAGTCCAGAAGGATACGAATTGACTGTAACCACTAATCACCTCGGTCATTTCTTGCTGTGTAACCTGATGCTGGAGGATCTCAAAAAGTCATCTCATCCAGACCGCCGCCTTGTGATTTTGGGTACTGTCACCCACAACCCAGATGAATTGGGTGGGAAAATTCCACCACGTCCCGACTTAGGAAATTTTGAAGGCTTTGAAGCAGGATTTACTGAGCCAATCTCCATGATTGATGGCAAACAGTTTGAACCTGTTAAGGCGTACAAAGACAGTAAAGTTTGCAACGTGCTAACGATGCGGGAACTGCATCGACGCTATCACGAATCAACGGGCATCACCTTCACTTCTCTCTACCCTGGATGTGTTGCAGAAACGCCACTATTCCGCAACCACTATCCCCTATTTCAAAAACTTTTCCCCTTGTTCCAGAAATACATCACAGGTGGATATGTGTCTCAGGAGTTGTCAGGTGAGCGGGTCGCCGCAGTAGTTGCCGATCCTGAATACAAGCAATCTGGCGCATATTGGAGTTGGGGAAATCGCCAGAAGAAGGAGGGTAAGTCATTTGTGCAAAAGGTTTCTCCTCAAGCTCGTGATGATGAAAAAGCCGAGCGGATGTGGGATCTAAGCGCAAAACTGGTTAGAGTTTAGTAACACAAAAAACTGGGAGTTAACAGGTTGATTCAGTCCGGCTGTAGCTATATTAAAAGCTATAGCCTCTTCTTCCGGAGTTACACAGTGTTGCCCCTGTGACCAAGTATATCCAACACCAGCAACTACAAATGTCGTACGGGCATCTTGCAAGCGAGTTAATTTACATAAGTTCTCTCCTAGAAAGAATTACATCTCCACATCAAACTAATAAAATTCCCTTTTTATATTTCCAACCCAGCTTTACTCTCAACACAGATTAGAGCTTTAGCTTTAAAATAATCAAAAAACCTTTGCAATTAAGCTAAGTAAAACTGCGGTGACTCAAAATAGCGCCAAGCAAAAAACGCCAACCTGGGCAGGGCGATATAAAAATAGTTATTACGCTTTGCTCGGATTACACCCTGCTGCTTCGGCGCTGGAAATTCGCCGTGCTTACCGAGAATTAAGCAAACGCTATCACCCTGATATAACAGATTTGCCTGCCAAAGTAGCGACTGCCAAATTCCAGCAGCTAAATGAAGCTTATGCTACTCTTAGTAGCCCAGAACGCCGCAAAGTATACGACCAAAAGATTGGCTATTCTCGGATTAGTGTCATACAGGCTCCCTCAAATTTAAACCGTCCAGTATCGCAACCCAAGTACTCGTCGTCTGCTTACTTAGATCCCACAGATCGTCCCCTTTCTGCTGGAGAAATGTTTGCTTTGTTTATTTTGGGTTTAACATTTTTAGGTTGTGTGCTGTTAGCGATCGCAATTGGACTTACTAGAGGAGAATCTGCTTTCCAAGTATCTGGTTTAAATACTAATACTATTGCCACACCTAGCGCCCCAGTTCAGCAGTTAGTAACTAAACCTCAAAAAGTTACTCCTCGAAAGTTTGAGAGCTTCTTAGCACCATCCCCTGTTTATAAACCCAAAAATTAATACATCACAAATTATTATGACGCTGCCACCTGCTAATACACCTCTATATAACCATCCCTTACCTGACATTGAGCAATGGCTGAGATCTCAAGGATGTGAACAAGACCGCACCGAATTACACTGCTGGCGAATCGAATTCCAGTCTTGGAAAGCAGAGTTATTTCTCGATATTGAAGAGTTAACTGTGCGTTATCTCAAAGCAGGCGAAGGTGGACGTGATATTCAACGCTCCTTCAAATACTCCCTGACTCGCAAGGATATTGAGCAAGCTGTTTTCGCTGGCCCATAGAGAATCAATTAACAATTATCAATGACCAATTATCAATAGACCTCTCCATAAATTAGATATCAGTCCAAGGCACAGCAAGTTTTAAGCTTAATTCTTGGAGATATAATTGTTAATTGTTCATACTTTCCCAAATCTACGATCGCGCTTTTGATAAGCACATAAAGCTCGATGAAATTCTGCTCGGTCAAAATCTGGCCACAAAGTTTCTGTGATATAAAATTCTGCATAAGCTAATTGCCATAGCAAAAAGTTACTAATTCGCATCTCTCCACTTGTACGAATTAATAAATCTGGATCGCTCAAATTAGCAGTATAGAGATGTTTAGCAAACACAGTTTCATCAATAGCGTCAGGTTGTAGTAAACCTTGCTGCACCTGTAGTGCGATCGCTTGACAAGCTTGCAAAATTTCTTGTCTTCCACCGTAATTCGTTGCCACAGTAAAACAAATGCCTTGATTATTGGCAGTAACCTCCATTGAACGCTCAATTTCTGCTTGCAGCGACGATGGTAGCGCCCCTAAATCTCCCACAAACCTAATTCTGACGTTTTCCTGAATCATCTCCTCCAGTTCGCGCCGTAACACCCGCTCAAACAACATCATCAAAAAATTAACTTCTTCCAACGGACGACCCCAATTTTCCGTAGAGAAAGCATACGCGGTAAGTGCTGGAATGCCCCAGTCCCGACAACAGCGCAGCAAATCTTTCAGGGCATCAACCCCCCGTCGATGCCCCATAATTCGGGGTAAACCTCGATGTTTAGCCCACCTGCCATTTCCATCCATAATTACCGCTACGTGCTGAGGCAGGCGGTTTTGATCGATATCGACTGGTAACTCTTTTAAAATAATTGGCTTGGAAGTCATTTCTTCTGTTGAGAAGTGGATGACGGCAGACGAAAAACACGGCGTAAAATTGTCTGCCCTCTAACGAGAATTTTGCGCCCCAGACTGCGTAAACCAGGTGCGACTGCTTTCTCATCACGGGCTGGAGAAAATTTCGCCTCCAGCAATTCTTTAAGTTTACTGCTGGTCAATGGTCGATTGAGTATTCCTCTTTCTGCCAAGGAAATCGAACCTGTTTCTTCAGATACAACAATACAGACACAATTTCCGACTCTTTCAGTAATTCCCATTGCCGCCCTATGGCGTGTACCCAACTGTCGCGAAGCTGTACGATCCGAAAGTGGCAAAATTACCCCAGCAGCAACAATGCGATCGCCACTTATAAAAACCGCTCCATCGTGTAATAGTGTTGTTGTCTGAAAAATAGTCTGCAACAGTTCTCTAGAAAGTTCGGCATTAAGTTTAACACCTGGCACAGAAAAATCGCGCTCATCTATCGGGCTATTAGTTTCCAAAATCATCAGCGCACCTGTACGGTTTTGCGACAATTCTTTGACCGCATCCACCATCTCATCGATCACACTATCTGGTTTCGGAATAGCACGACGGACAGGTTGAAATAACTGCAAAATTTGTCCTCGCCCTAACTGTTCTAAAAAGCGGCGAAACTCCGATTGAAATACCACCGCTATTGCCAGTGCAGAGCCAAGCACCAATTTTTCCAGCACAAAACTTAACAATTCGAGCTTTAGTTGTTTACTGACTGCGGCTGCTAGCATTAGGACAATTAAGCCTCGCGCCATCCACAGCGTACGTCGCTCCCCAATAATGAGTAGCACTAGATATGTGAGGGCTAGAACTAATCCTAAATCTACACTGTGAAGCAGTAAGGATTTAGTCCAAGCGGGGTCATAACCAGGACCCGAAGGCATTGAACGTTTATCAACTTAGCTAAAGTTGGCTGATCTGAAGCGGTTAGTAATTAGCTAGCAGCTAACGACTAACCGCTTCTCATGGGTTGATTTTATGCTATTTAGTACCTTAAGCGCTTAACAATCATCAGTTATTAGTTACTAGATAGCAATTTATTGTTAACTGTTGACTATTGACTGTTTACTGACCAAGCGTTCGGGTAAGCGATCATGTCTAATTAAATCTTCGTTGGTTTCCCTCTGCAAGATTAGATTTGCTTCCCCGTTATTAACTAAAACTGCTGCTGGACGAGGTAAGCGGTTGTAATTGGAAGACATACTGTAGTTATAAGCACCTGTACCCATAACTACCAAAATATCTCCTACTTCAGTTTTAGGCAGTTGGGCATCCTTAATTAAAATATCTCCAGATTCACAGTGCTTACCAGCAATTGTCACTGTTTCTGTAGCCTCAGCAGACATTTTATTAGCAATAACTGCTCGGTAGCGAGACTGATAGGTAATTGGGCGGGGGTTGTCAGACATTCCACCATCAACTGCTACATAAGTGCGAATATCTGGAACTACTTTAGTGCTGCCTACAGTATAAGCAGTAACGCAAGCAGTACCAATTAGCGATCGCCCTGGTTCACAAAGTAATTTCGGCAGAGGTATTTGCTGATGTTCACAAGCTTTAACGACAGCTTCACAAACACCTTTTACCCATTCCTCAATACTAGGAGGATCATCTGATTCTGTATAACGAATTCCTAAGCCACCGCCAACATTTAATTCTGATAATTGCAAACCATACTTGGCTGCTTTATCGAACCACTCAACCATTACACCAGCTAAATCTTGATGCGGTTGGCGCTCAAAAATTTGTGAGCCAATGTGAGCGTGTAAACCTATACAATTTAACGCAGAATTTTTGCTGAGAAAAGTAAATACTTGCTCAATTTGGTTAGGATCAAAACCAAACTTACTGTCCAAATGACCAGTGCGAATGTACTCGTGGGTATGACATTCAATCCCTGGAGTTAAGCGCAGCATGATTTTGATTGGTTTGCTAGAGTTGGAATTTGCGATCGCTACCAAATTCTGCAACTCTAACCAATTATCTACTACAATCGTACAGCCGGATTGAATCGCTAATTCCAGTTCAGCAATTGATTTATTATTGCCATGAAAATAAATTTTCTTCGGACTGACACCTGCTTGCACAGCAGTGTATAATTCACCACCTGATACTACATCAATACCTAAACCCACACTTGCTGCGATCGCGCAGACAGCAAGGCAATTCCAAGCCTTAGAAGCATATAAAATCTGCGACTGACCAGGATAATACCTGAAAAGCGCATCGTTATACTGACTGCAAGTAGTCAAAAGCGTCGTTTCATCCAAAATATATAAAGGTGAACCGAATTGCTGCACTAATGTTGTGACATCACAGCCACCAATTTCTAAGCAGTCGCGATTGTTAACTTCAGCAGTTATAGGTAAAAGTTCTTGATTCGGTGAGCGATTTGCCTGATTTTTCGGTAGATACTGAAGCCCAGAATTTTGAACCTCAACCGTGTGAGTCGTTACCATAATGTGATGTTTTTTTCGTAAGTTAGGACTGAGGGCTGAGGACTAAGTTAGCGATCAACAGTGAGAAGCCATGAGTTATTAACCATCATTTCTTCCCAGAATCTTCCCTAGCAGGGTAAGCGGGAGCTTGCAACTTAAAAATACATAATTCCTAGTTAATAAATTTTAACTCTTTACTCCTCACCCCTTACTTTTAACTTAGAACTTTTTGAGCATGAATTGTCGTCTTTTCTTAATGTAAAATAAGATATTGTGTCTTTTTTAGAACTTAAACCACTAAAAGCTGAACAGCTTCCAGCCGTAGTCGAGCTTGACCAACTTTGTTTCGGTGGTCATTGGACATTAGACGGGTATCGACGAGAGTTGGAAAGTAGTACCAGTCATTTCCTGACTGTTTGTCTAGGATCTGCTCGTGTTGATTGCAAGAGCCAAAGTAATTACGATCTTGAAACCTCTAATAATTCTCAATCAGCGCAGCTAACCGCACAACAAAGCAACACCTTAAATTCCAACTCATCGGGCGTAGCAACGCGTAATGAAGCCGAAATCCCCTCTCAATTAATTGGTTTAGGCTGTTTTTGGTCAATTTTAGAAGAAGCTCATATTACACTGCTAGCTGTCCATCCTAAATATCAAAATCAAGGGTTGGGTAAGTTGTTGTTTTATGGTTTACTGTATCTGGCTCATCAACAAGGATTAGAGCGGGCAACCTTAGAAGTCCGAGTATCTAATCAAACAGCGCTGTCTCTATATAAAAAGTTTGGATTTCAGGAGGTGGGTAAGCGTCGCCGCTACTACCAAGATACTGGTGAAGATGCTTTAATTTTATGGCGGAATCATTTAGCATCTGCTGAATTCAACAAAATATTAATGGAATGGCAGCAGGAAATTAAGGCGAACTTGGATACTAAAGGCTGGAATTTATTAATTTCAGACCACCGCTTCCAAAACAATAAATAAATTTAATCGTCAAAAATCACTACCAAAACAGAAGCTATGTAATTTAAGCCAGAACCAAGCTGATTGCTATTTAATACAACAGTAGTAGGGAAACTACTACAAAATTCGGCGCTATTATGGCATCTTATACACCAGCCGAGAGATTTCCCTATGTTAGAATCAGCGTACACTGGCAAGCAGCAGGTGATGGAAAAAAGCCATGTTTGAACGCTTTACAGAAAAAGCCATAAAGGTAATCATGCTGGCCCAGGAAGAAGCACGTCGCCTGGGGCATAATTTTGTCGGTACAGAGCAAATTCTCCTGGGTCTGATCGGGGAAGGAACTGGTGTCGCCGCCAAAGTTTTAAAGTCAATGGGTGTCAACCTCAAAGACGCTCGTATTGAAGTAGAAAAAATTATAGGTCGAGGCTCTGGTTTCGTGGCGGTGGAAATTCCCTTCACCCCAAGAGCCAAGCGCGTTCTAGAGTTATCCTTAGAAGAAGCTCGTCAGCTAGGGCATAACTACATCGGCACCGAACACCTGCTTCTGGGGCTAATTCGAGAAGGGGAAGGCGTTGCTGCCAGAGTATTAGAAAATCTAGGCGTTGACCTTTCTAAGGTACGGACGCAAGTGATTCGGATGCTCGGAGAAACGGCAGAAGTAGGCGCTGGTGCGAGTAGCCAAGGTAGAACAAAAACTCCAACCCTGGACGAATTTGGCTCTAACCTCACCCAGATGGCAGCAGACGGGAAGCTTGACCCTGTGGTGGGGCGGAGTAAAGAAATTGAACGAGTGATCCAAATTTTGGGTCGTCGTACCAAGAATAACCCAGTGTTGATTGGGGAACCAGGGGTTGGTAAAACTGCGATCGCAGAAGGTTTAGCCCAACGCATCGCTAACAACGATATTCCTGACATCCTAGAAGAAAAACGAGTCGTCACCCTAGATATTGGTTTGTTAGTAGCTGGAACCAAATATCGCGGTGAATTTGAAGAACGACTCAAGAAAATCATGGATGAAATTCGTCAAGCTGGAAATGTAATTCTAGTAATTGACGAAGTACATACATTAATTGGTGCTGGTGCAGCAGAAGGTGCAATTGATGCCGCCAATATTCTCAAACCAGCTTTAGCTAGAGGTGAGTTGCAGTGTATTGGCGCAACCACCCTGGATGAGTACCGCAAGCATATTGAGCGGGATGCTGCTCTAGAACGTCGATTCCAGCCTGTAATGGTAGGTGAACCAACAGTTGACGAAACTATTGAGATCCTGCACGGGTTGCGCGAACGTTATGAACAACACCACAAACTGAAGATTTCTGATCTCGCGCTAGAAGCAGCAGCGAAACTATCAGATCGTTATATTTCTGATCGTTACTTACCAGATAAGGCAATTGACTTAGTGGATGAAGCGGGTTCGCGGGTGCGTTTGATTAACTCTCAGCTACCTGCGGCAGCGAAGGAATTAGATAAGGAACTGCGTAAGGTTCTCAAAGAAAAAGACGAAGCTGTAAGGTCGCAAGACTTTGATCGGGCGGGCGAATTGCGCGATCGCGAAATGGAAATCAAAGCCGAAATCCGTTCCATCGCTCAAACTAAGAAGTCAGATCCCAAGAGTAGCGATGAGGCTTCACCAGTAGTCACAGAAGAAGATATTGCTCAAATTGTCGCTTCTTGGACTGGTGTACCTGTCAATAAGCTGACGGAATCTGAGTCTGAAAAACTGCTGCACATGGAAGACACCCTGCACCAGCGTTTGATCGGTCAAGAAGACGCGGTTAAGGCAGTCTCCCGTGCTATTCGCCGCGCTCGTGTTGGTCTGAAGAACCCCAACCGACCGATTGCTAGCTTCATCTTCTCTGGCCCTACTGGGGTTGGTAAGACAGAACTTGCTAAATCTCTCGCGTCTTACTTCTTCGGCTCAGAAGAAGCGATGATTCGCTTGGATATGTCCGAATACATGGAGCGCCATACAGTTTCTAAGCTGATTGGTTCGCCTCCAGGTTATGTCGGTTACAACGAAGGCGGTCAGCTAACCGAAGCAGTGCGCCGTCGTCCTTATACCGTGATCCTTTTCGATGAAATCGAAAAAGCTCACCCCGATGTATTCAATATGTTGCTGCAAATCTTAGAAGATGGGCGGTTAACTGACGCGAAGGGTCGCACGGTAGACTTCAAAAATACCTTGCTGATTATGACTTCTAATATCGGTTCTAAGGTGATTGAAAAAGGTGGCGGCGGTCTTGGTTTCGAGTTCAGCGAAAATAAAACTGAATCTCAATACAACCGAATTCGCTCTTTGGTCAACGAAGAACTCAAGAATTACTTCCGTCCAGAATTCCTCAATCGTCTTGATGAGATCATCGTCTTCCATCAACTAACGAGAGACGAGGTGAAGGAGATTGCCGACATCATGCTCAAAGAGTTGTTCAAACGCTTGAATGATCAGGGAATTTCTTTGGAAGTAACTGAACGGTTTAAAGATCGTTTAGTACAAGAAGGTTATAGCCCTGCTTATGGTGCTAGACCACTGCGTAGAGCAATTATGCGCTTGTTGGAAGATGTGCTGGCTGAGGAAATCCTCTCTGGTCGCATTAAAGACGGGAACGCAGCAGTTGTTGACGTTGGTGAAGATGGGAATGTGAAGGTGGAGTTAGGTCAGAAACGAGAAGTACTACCACTTCCCCAAGCTGTTGAGTAAGTTAATAGCGCAAAATTAGTAAGTAAAAAAGTAGAGAGATTTTCCTCTCTACTTTTTTTTACAAAATTTTTTGTTGACGAGTATTGCCAAAAGCTGAAATATTAGACCTCGTAGCCTGAGTTTGGTTAATTAACCACAGATGTAACACAGATAAACACAGATGCACACAGATTAAATAACCAATTTATGCAAAAACTCTATTAGGCATTTATTGAAAACGTGCCAGCCAATCTCCTTGCTCATAAATATATAAATTATCTGTGGAAGATATAAGCAATGCCAGCCATTTCAGCCAACAACGCCGTCGATGCTGGCTTTATAATGTTGAACAAATACCATATAAAATAGCTTGGGAATGGCAGCGATCGCTTGTTGCTGAACGAATCAGCAATTCTCACCTTGATGATGCCCTAATCTTATTAGAACACCCGCCCGTTTATACACTCGGACAAGGCGCTAGTCTCAACTTTATAAAATTTGACCTCAATCACACTAAGCCGGAAGTACATCGCATTGAGCGAGGTGGTGAGGTAACATATCATTGTCCTGGTCAGTTGGTAGGATACCCAATTTTAAACCTGCGATATTATCAACAAGATTTACATTGGTATCTGCGACAGTTAGAAGAAGTGTTAATTCGGGTACTCTTAGTTTATGGATTAAAAGGTGAGCGGATAACTGGTATGACAGGGGTATGGGTAGAAGACCGCAAAGTTGCTGCCATTGGTATTAAGGTGAGTAAATGGATTACTATGCACGGTTTTGCCTTAAATATTTGCCCTGACTTAAGCGGTTTTGAGCAGATTATACCCTGCGGTATTGTGGATAAAACGGTTGGTAGTCTGGAACAGTTGATCCCAGGAATTGACTTTAATCAGGTTCGTCAGCAGGTAGCAGTAGCTTTTGCTGAGGTGTTTAATGTTGAATTGGTGGGAATCAATTAACAATAAACAATTATCAATTACTAATTACTGTTGAACGATGAATCCAGAACCTGAAATTCGCCGCCTATTAGATGTTATGCCTGCTTCTGGTCGAATGCTGACTAAAATCGTCAGTAGACCACAGCAATCTCAGGTAACTGATACACCTTTTCCCCTACCTTGGTCTCAAGAAAGACCGATTTTTATTAATTTTGATTTGTGGCGACTTTTATCTAAGCCACAGCGCGATTTATTGATTTTAAGTAAGATTAGCTGGCTAACGCAGATCAAATGGTTTAAGCCAGATTTATATCAAGGTATTGTAGTGGCGGGAATTTTGGGAGGTGTGGTTGAGTTTGTGCAAGCAGATGCAGTAGGAGTAATAGTTGCTACAGGATTAGGTGCGATCGCAGGAACTCAAATTTGGCGTAATAGCCGTAGTACTCAAACTTTGCTAGACGCAGATCAAGCAGCACTGAAAATAGCACAACGACGCGGTTATACTGAAACCGAAGCAGCACAACACTTGTTATCTGGTATTGAAACGATAGCGAGAATTGAAGGTCGTTCTAATCTAGATTTTACCGAATTAATTCGCACTCAAAACTTGAGAGCGATCGCGGGTTTGTCCCCTGTGGGTGTTCCCGAACAAGTCAAGCAAGAATAATTCCATAGTAAAAATTTATTTTGCTTGACTTTAGATAACTTTTTTGGGGATATATTTCACAATTGCTATAAGTTAAAATTATTTGGCACTTTGTTAATTAATTATAAAATTGATAGTTACAAGTAATTTTTATGTTAAATTATAAGCAAGAAGCTAGCAAGAAAAAAAGTCAATAAAACTTTACGGTAAATCAAAATAAAAGTTAACATCAATTAATGGTAATTTTAGGTTAAATTAAAATTGAATCTAACTCTAAACTATTGTAAGTAAAAATTAACTGATTGTATCCATAAAACCTCACATAAATTTATGGTTTAGTAGTAGTCGCGAGTTTACTTGATCTACAAACTTCATAAGAACTTCCATCTGGCAAGTGCACTTATCTCGCCTTAGATAAATAGATAGAAATATCGAGATTAAATAGATAGAGATATCTAGATCAGAAGTGCAATCAATCAAGTATCAAAAAAAGGCGTGAAAGTGTTTGACGCCTCATCTTATAACACGGAGTATCAATGGTAACCAGAAGGCAATTTTTAGTTACAAGTGCAGGCGCTGGCGCTGGATTTATTGTTCCAGTCATGCTTAATGGCAAGAGAACCTCTGCACAGACAACACCAAGTTATGCGAAACCGCCAAAATTCACCGATTCTTTGCCGATTCCGTTTGCATCGTCCAGTTTGCCATCTACTTCTACATTAACGATTAAAACAACTGCACATAAATTTCACAGTAGTCTTAATGCAGCACCTGCGTTAGCTTACAACTATCAAAGCAACGAGAATTTAACGCTACTTGGCCCAACATTACAGGTAACGAAAAACTCGCCAGTTAGTCTGACATTTAAGAACAACATTGTTGGAGGTCACCCGTTAGCGAGTGCGATCGACACGACTTTGCACGGGCCGAATCACGCAGACGACAAAAACAATCCCCGAATGGCTGTGCATTTTCACGGCATCAACGCCGCACCTGAAGACGACGGTTACCCAACCGATACTTTTCTACCAGGGGGAAGCTTCACCTACGACTTTAACAATAAACAAGAAGCAGCGACGCTGTGGTATCACGACCATGCTCTTGGGATCACTGGAATCAATGTGTTGGGTGGTCTAGCAGGATTATATTTAATTAGGGATGAAGACGATCCCGCAGGTGGCGGTGGGCCGCTCGGTATCCCCGCTGGAGAGCCCTATGAGGTGCCGCTAGTATTACAAGATCGGTTTTTAAAAGAAGACGGCTCAATTTATCACCCCCCCCACTGGGAAATTGAGTATGTCGCCCCTATTGCTACAATCAACGGTAAGGCATGGCCAAAACTGGATGTTGAGCGCACCTTGTACCGATTCCGAATAGTCAACGGCTCAAGCGCCCGAACTTACAACCTTAAGCTGTCGTCTGGGCAAAAAATCATCCAAATTGGTGGTGACCAAGGATTTCTCAACGCTCCGGTGTACCTATCAAACCTGCTAATGGCTCCAGGAGAAAGGGCTGACGTGCTGATTGACTTCTCCGACAGACAGCCTGGAGAAAATATCGTCTTGCAAAATCTTGCTGTTTCGCCGTATCCGTTTGGTAGGGTCAGTTCGTTCTTATCACAATACGATCAACTGCCCGATCTGATGCAGTTTACGGTCAAATCAGGCACCGCCAATAAGAAAGCAATTCCCCAGCAACTGCGAAAAAGTAAACCCCTGATTCAGCCTGCCGCTACTTATGCACCAATCAGGCAGCGGTATTTAACTTTGGTAGAAGTCTCTCCTCCAGGTAGACCACCAGTTGTATTGCTGCAGAACTATCTGTTTTGGCATGAGGTAGAAGACAACGAGCAGTTCATGGAGCGACCCAAGGTTGATACTGTAGAACAATGGAATATCATCAACCTGCAACCAGTGTCCCATCCGATGCACCTCCACCTGGTTCCGTTCCGCATCCTTAACCGACAAAAGCTCGATACAGCCAGGTATCTGAAAGCATACACGGCAGGTGGTAAGCGTACATTGATGCACCCGCAGACAGTACAGGGCGTAACACTAACGCAGGTGTCAGCTAACTACCCGCCAATTAGCCCCGACTCCTATGTGGTTGGTTCTCCCAGACCGCCAGCAGCAAACGAAGCTGGTTGGAAAGATACAGTGCTAGTCAACCCAAACGAGGTCGTCCGCCTCATTGTGCCATTTGGTGCCAATGCTGCACCTAATTTACCTTTCGGCAACTCCTATACTGGACGTTATGTGTGGCATTGCCATATGCTGGGACATGAAGACAACGAGATGATGCTGCCCTACACGGTGATACCGTAACCAATGAAGTAAGGCAGGTCAGCAGTTTTGCTGACCTGCCTTACTGGGTAGGCAGACTATAAATTTACCTAACTGTTATTAGTTCCCAAGGTAGCTTTTATGAAAGTACTTTCCGTTCTAGCTCTGGGTAGTGCTTGCTCAATTTCCCTGAGTTTGCTGGCTAAAGTTGCTCCTGCTTTTGCAGTGAATGAGAATAACAATAATAACTCTTTTGAAACCAGACAAATTATCTCTGGTGATAATACTGTAGATGCAGTACTTGATCCAGGGCTAGTTGATTTTTTCTCATTCTCAAATCTAACTGCGGGAAAATTATTTGATATTAAAGTCAATTCCGACCAAGTAGATTCTCTGCTAGCGTTGCTTGATATTGATAATACTCTTAACAATGGCTATAAGTTGAATGTGTTCAACGATGACAAATCTGACGTTAGTGTTTTATCTCAGTTAACGGGGAAAGTACCGGACACTGGCATTCTGGATTTCGGAGTATCTGGTGCTAATGATCTCACGGCGGTCGGAGAACCAGTTGTTGATCCTGTTACGGGGATAGTTATTAGCCGCGATTATCAACTTGGAGGGGCTCACAATGAATCTGGCTCCTATACACTGTCATTAAACACATTTGATCTTCCCCAAGCTTCTACAAACTCAAAGCTAATTAATGGTGGTTTTGAACAGGGGGATTTTAGTGGATGGGCAACGTTAGGCGAAACCAATATTGATAATCAGCAGTCAAATTTTGGTAGTGGGCCAACGGAGGGGAACTTCCAAGCTTTATTGTCAACTGCTGACGGCTCATTTAATAACTCCATTCTGGAAGAATTCTTAGGGTTAGGTCAGGGAGCATTAGATGCACTTTTGCCTATCCCACTACCACCAAGGACGGCGATTTCACAACCTCCACAAGGTTCTGCTATTCAACAAAAATTTGCTGCAAAGGCTGGGCAACGTTTAACTTTCGATTGGAATTTTCTCACTAATGAGGTAGCAGGTACTGATTTAGGTGCGGCTCTCCCCGATTTTTCCTTTGTGTCGATCAATTCTGAAGCAAACTCTATTAGTAAACTTAACTTCCTGGGTCTGGCTGCGGTTTTTGATCCTACAAACAACCCATTTAAGCCCACTGCAACAACGTTTTTTCAGGAAACTGGCTTTAATACTTTTTCCTACAAGATACCTACGGACGGAATATACAGTTTGGGAATTGGGGTATCCAATAAGTTTGATAACGATGTTGATTCGGCATTATTAGTTGACAATGTGCAAGTTGTCCCCGAACCAAGTTCTTTATTAAGTTTATTGGGTTTTGGTGTTTTAGGCGCAGGTTCATTGCTTAAACGTAAGCAACGGCAAAAAGCAGGTTTGGTCAAAAGTAGTTAGTAAATTGGATGGTTAGCAAGAGGCTCCGCCTCGATTAATTCGTTCCCAGCTTCAATCTGGGAACGAGAGCTATGGCTTTGTTAACTGGGGAGTTCAGTATCTGAATGACAGTGATAAAGCTTGTAATCATATCCATAAACTTGAGGTAAAGAGCGAGTATCAGCAAAACAATTTTGTGCTTTTAAATCTACTGCTGCCGAGAAATTCATTAGCCATAAATCAATTGGTTGTGGTAACTGAGCTATGGTTTGTTTCAGAATATTACTAGCTCGACATTCTTTACCTTCACAGCGATTCTGATTTTGATGAGCTAAAAGAAACTGAGCATTGATCGGTTTTTGTGAATTGGCTATCTGTTTGATTTCCCAGCCTATCCCCATCATTTCTCCAGTTTGGACAATACTGTTATGGGTAGTGGCAATTAGTACTGGTACTGACGAGGTTTGTTGAATTATTGGTACTAAAATATCAGGTCTATAATATTTGCGATAGCCAAGATTGCTTACTACCGTTATAGCACTTAACAATCCAATTAACCAAATTATTACTACTGCTTTTTTTCCTTTATTTATAAACAAATTGCTAGATGAAAAATTTAGCCATCTGGTTGAATTGTGAGTGCTTAGTTCTTCCCAAGATACAGCCAAGCTTGCTCCTAGTAATACGATGACCGCAGGAAAGTAGACAAAGTTATATCTAGCACCGCGTGTAATATCAAATCCTAAACCATAACTAATTATAAAAAACAAAGCGATCGCACCTAAAACAAAGATACCTAAAACCCTTATTCCTAAACTTGTTGATTCCTGCTCTAATTGTGTTTTTAACCCGCGATAGAGGATAGGTAATGCCCAAATAAAAAATATTAGCATCAACGCGCCAGAAGCAATTACTACTGATAAAGATGGTGCTTCCACTGGTAGCAACGCAATCATGGTAAGCCAAGCTGCGATACTCTGAAATATGGGATTAATTAATTGTAAAAAATTGCGATCGCCACTTTCGACCCATTGGGTCATCTCACTTTTATAAGTGTGCTGCCAAACTAGCAACCACACTAAACTTCCTGCAAATGTACCAGCAGCAACTACATATATCCGTCGCCAATTAGAGGGGTAAATATGAGTTTTTTCCACACTAATATCTGACAGCTTTGCCTTATCCCACCAAGCAAGTACTATTAAAACTATTGCCTCTGCACAAAGGGTGATGACAAAAAAGTAGTGAGTGGCAATTCCTAAACTGTTGATTATTACCCAACTAAGTACTAACCAAATTGGTATATTTTTCCGTTGTTGAATGTTTTGACAAGCAATTACTAAACAACTAATAGAAGCAATTACCCATAAAATGCCCAGGGTGTAGTGACGCGCTTCTTGAGCCAGAAAAACCCCATAGGGAGAAACCGCCATGATTGCAGCAGCTATGTGACCTACGAGTCGGGAACGAAAGGCAGCAAATCCCAAAAAATACACGCCTAGAATAGAGGATACCCCAAAAAGTGCCGGAAGCGATCGCGCTCCCCATAGAGAAATTAATCCACCTTGAGGGGGAAAGAGTTGCATCCACAAGTGAGCTAGTACAAAGTAAAGTGGCGGATGATGATCTTCTGCTAGTAAGACATTCACTACATCGCCTATACCTGCGCTGGAGTTAGGTTGTAGCGGTTGCATTAAGGCATCAAGTGCGATCGCCCCATCAAGTGGTACTGTTTTAAAACTATTACCCAAGCTAAATACCATCGTCACAAACTCATCTGTCCAAGGAGACTTGTCAGTTAATTGGGTAAAGCGTAAGATACAACCAATTACTAGCCATAGCAACAGCAGCAATAATTGAAATTGTGATTTTTTGAATAATTGATTATGATCGGTTTTGACAGCAGTTTTAAATTTCATTTAAATTGGTTATTAACATCAGCCACTCACTTTCATGAACTTAAAATTTAAATAAAAGTTCCAGTTATAGAATTATGTTATTAGATGTTACACCAGTGAAAATTTTCAATTGTTAATTAAGGTTTTCAGGTGTTCTTCATTGCTTCAAAGCTGACAACCTAATAAAAGTATCTTGGTCAAAGTTTTGATTAATACAATCTAAATATTAGCAAAATTTGTCAAACAATTATTTTAAATTTATAGCGATAATTTAAAGGATTACTTATATTTGCTTATTTAAAATAAAAATGTAAGTTTTATCGCAGAAATAGCTGACGATTAAAAATCTTTATTATATGTATATAATAATTAAATATTCCAGTTTAAGATTAAAATGCTGTTATCAAATTCATTAGTTGTTGATACGGTTTTAGGGAAAGCACTAGCTGGTAAAGAATTATCCAGCCAAGAGGCAGTTTTACTATTAAAACAAACAGATCCTTGTGTGATCGCCTCGATCAGACAAACTGCTGACGAACTACGACAAAAGCAAGTAGGCGATACAGTCACTTATGTAATCAATCGCAATATTAACTTTACTAATATCTGTGAGCAACACTGTAGTTTTTGCGCCTTTCGTCGCGATGAAGGTGAAGACGGCGCTTTTTGGTTATACACCCCTCAAATTCTTGAAAAAGCCTCTGATGCAGTAAAACGCAGCGCAACTGAAATTTGTATGCAGGGGGGACTAAATGTTAAAGCTAAAGTGGATAATGCTTCCCTACCTTATTACATCCAATTAATTAAGACAATTAAAGATCAATTTCCTGAGCTTCATCTACACGCTTTTTCACCACAAGAAGTAGAATTTATTGCAAGAGTTGATGGCATCAGCTATGCAGAAGTGATCTCAGCTTTGCGCGACGCTGGTGTTGATTCTATGCCTGGAACTGCTGCGGAAGTTTTAGATGATAAAGTGAGGCAGATATTATGCCCAGAGAAAATTAATTCTGCAACGTGGCTAGAAATTGTACAAACAGCACATCAACTAGGCGTACCGACTACTAGCACTATGCTATCTGGTCATATAGAGACAGCAGAACAGCAGATTAAGCATTTAGAATTATTGCGATCGCTCCAACAAACAACCCTTGACAAAGGTTACCCAGCTTACATTACAGAATTTATTATTCTACCCTTCGTTGGTCAAGAAGCTCCTAAACCATTACGCCGTCGTGTAGGAAGAGATCAACCAATTTTAGAAGATGCTTTACTACTAACAGCAGTTGCTCGGATATTTCTGGGAAATCATATTCCTAATCATCAGCCAAGCTGGGTAAAACTAGGTTTAGCTGGTGCTACAGAAGCTTTGAAATGGGGTTGTAACGATATTGGTGGGACTTTGATGGAAGAGCATATTACCACAATGGCTGGGGCTAAAGGTGGAACTTGTATGGAAGTAGAAACACTGCAAGAGGCGATCGCATCCTTGGGTCGTCCTGCTCAACAAAGGAATACTCTGTATCAATATATTTAAAAACCTTACGTGAGTTTACAGAATCCCCACTTCTAGTTTAAAACGCCCGAAGATAATACGGTGATGCGACTCAATACTTAAAGTTTAGTAGTAAGTAAATTCTTAAAATTTGACTTAAGTTTGATAATAGAAAGAGCTTTTAGTTACATTTTTAGTCCAGCATGACACATATTTTACTAATTGATGATGAAGAGGCATTACGTGCTAGTCTAACTTATTCTTTAGTTAAAGAAGGTTATCAGGTAACAACAGCAGCAGATGGGCGAACTGCATTAAAACTGTTTCACAAGCAAGTCCCAGATGTGATTCTTCTAGACTTGATGCTACCAGAAATAGATGGAATGGAGTTGTGCTGGCGCATCAGAGCATTTTCTCAAGTGCCTATTTTGATGCTAACAGCCAAAGATCAAGACATTGAAAAAACTTGGGGTTTAGAAGCAGGTGCAGATGATTACATCACAAAACCTTTCAATACTAGCGAACTCTTAACAAGGATAGAAACTGTTTTAAAAAGTCGTGCTGAAGGTCAAAAATCTTAAAAAACCGAAGAATAATTGTATAGTCATAATATTTTGCTCATCAAGGAGGTTAGTTAAAAATTAGTATTCGCTGGAACTCAATTTATCGCAAACTTTTAGTTACCTACGTAGCGCTCACAGTACTAGGAACGTCTATTATGGCAGGCTATCTACTGTGGTCTTTTTATGGCTATTTCATGAAAATGAGGCAGACCGACCTAAATAACTGGACTACCGCTTTGAGTGAAAATGTAGCCGATGCGCTTGAGGAAAATAATCTTGAAAGAGCAAAACTGATAGTGCAACGTTACGGTGCGCCAGAAGGAATCACTCTACGTGTGTTTGCACCAGATGGTCAGTTGCTATTTACTTCTGCCCCTGAGATAGATTGGCAAGTATCTGAATGGTTGAAAGTGCCTGGGATGAAAGAAGCCCTTCAAAATAAGTCAGTGCAAGGGGTGGCGAAAGGTGTTTTGACACAGGATGAAAGATTGTACGCAGCACAACCGATATATCGCAATGGTCGCCTGTTGGGTGTGCTGCGAATGTCAATTACTCTTGAACAGTTCCAGCGTCAGTTTCGCACAGTGATTTTCACGGCTATAGGAACGTTGCTGCTGACATTATTCTTGTGTGCGTTGATTAGTGAATGGCTTGCTCGCAATATCGCCAGACCGATTCAAGCAATGTCTAACTTCGCTATAGCTGTGGGTAGCGGTAATTTAGTGCGACTCGTTGGCTAGAAACCAATGCCCGTAAGGGTTTTTTGGAGGATTAGCCGCATGGTATCAGTCTATCGTCTTGACTGAAAATCATGACAACTGAGTGACCTTGAGGGTGTGAACCCCTC
>JAESGO010000081.1_pt1 | contig 55868 bp, 34 predicted proteins | sample 9269701 | NCBI WGS metagenome assembly JAESGO01 (sample SAMN15720690, study PRJNA650881) | algae metagenome | isolation source: Hormoscilla sp. CMT-3BRIN-NPC48 and co-occurring heterotrophs from... | place: USA: Clark Mountains Wilderness, California | collected 2010-04-18 | reverse complement strand
TATCACAGTTTGATACTTTTTTCTCTATAGAGAGCTTGTTGTCAATAAGCTGACAGTTTTTTGATAAGGGCTGAACCCTGATGTGCAAAGCACATCAGGCTTTGGGGGCGCTTGTCGCCCCCTGAAGCAAGCAGGTCTGTTGATGCCAGGGTTATTCGAGGTAAGTCGCGGTGTTCCTGTCGGTTTGGCGATAGAGGAAATCTTGCTGTTAGATGAATGTAGTCTTGAAGGGGAATGGGAAGGACAAGTACGATTTCTGCCTTTGCGTTAACGATCGCTATTAAGTCCATTCCAAAAAACTGCGATCGCATCTAATATTTCCTCTCCTCCTTGCATAAACTTATCGCGATCAAAGTCTGCATGGAAATAAACCTCTTCTAATTCTTCTAAGGTATGTCCCGCGTGTTGCCCTTCAACGCGATTATGCCAAGTAAAGAAAGCTAACCTTAGTTGCGGATGCCTTGACTGTTTTATTCTTAGCAAACCTTCTTCTAATTCTTGCCAAAAACCAGCCGCAGCCCAATTTTCCACTGCAAAGCTAGCGCCTTCAGCAATTAAAGGATCGTCGCTACCATAAAGGCGAATCAACTCATCGCAGAAGTGCAATGTAGTTGCACTACCATGTTTGCGCTTACCTATATCTGCATAACTTAGTCCCAAGCCTTCCGCGACTCCAATCAACCATTCAAAATGAGCCGCTTTAAAACGACAAATTCCACCATCTACAGTACCTTCAATACTGACTAATTCTGGATCGCCTTCTAAATCTTTTTCATCTTCTGTTTGGGCAGCATTACCGCCTATTTTTTGCCCAACTTTGCGATAAATTACGCCTAATTCATTTAACAATATTTCCCTACTAGCACGAGACTGTTGCAAAGTAGAAGCATTAATAGTTTTGGCTAAAGCAGCTAATAAAAACTGATTAGAGAATACCGAAAATTGCTGGATAAAGTGCCGTAATTCTTCATCATTAGCAGTACCTTGACTAAACCAACGGGTATAAATATTATTAGTAATAACTGAGTGCTGAAAGAATTTATTTTCAACTTCACCCAAAAACTCTTGAAATTCTGCTACTTGCTGTTGAGTTAATTCGCCTTGCTGCAAACGTTTTGTAATGCGCTCAGAAATAGTGACGTGGGGAGTTACTGATATAACTTGAGACATAATGCTGCTCCGATATTAAATAAATTGAGGGGTGAAGAGTTAATAATTCAAACAACCTTTTACACAACCAGAGTAAATTTTATACATCATCTGCGTTTATCTGCGGTTAAATTCAAAACAAAAAAACTAAGCAAGCCAACTATATACATAATCTTTGTCCTCCAAAGAAACAGCATTTTGCGTCAACTTCAAAGGATGGAAAGTATCAACCATCACAGCCAATTCATCAGTTTTTTCCTTACCAAGTGACCCTTCATACATTCCAGGGTGTGGGCCATGAGGAATACCGCTAGGATGAACTGTTATTGACGATCGCTCTATGCCTTTACGCGAGATAAAATTGCCTTCAACGTAATAAATCATTTCATCTGAATCAACGTTGGAATGGTTATATGGTGAAGGGATTCCCGCAGGATGATAATCTAATAATCGTGGGACAAAAGAACAAATAACAAACCCTGGAGCCGTAAAAGTTTGATGAACTGTTGGGGGTTGATGAATACGACCTGTAATCGGTTCAAAGTCTGCTATATTAAACGCAAACGGCCAAAGATGACCATCCCACCCTACAACGTCTAATGGATGGTGGCGATAAAGAAAACTGGTAATATGATTTCTTGCTTTAACGCGCACCTCAAATTCACCTGTTTTATCAAAGGTAATTAGTTCTTCAGGTGGGCGAATATCTCGCTCGTTATAGGGAGAATGCTCTAAAAATTGACCGTAACGGTTGATGTAGCGTTGTGGAGGTTCTATATGTCCGTAGGATTCAATTACTAGCATTCTTTGCCCTACGTTTGTATCAGGAAGAATGCGCCATACTACTCCTGTCGGAATTACTAAATAATCTCCAGGGTGATAACGGATAATTCCATACTGGCTTTCCAATATACCTGTACCGTCGTGAATGAAAATGATTTCATCGCCTTGAGCAAAACGATACCAATACTGCATTGGTTCAGTAGGTCGCGCAATATAGATACAGACATCGGAGTTAGCCATGAGGGGGAGACGAGATGCGATCGCATCCCCTCCTTCAACTACACTAGCTGTACGGATATGATGGGGACGTAAAGCACCTTCTTCTGCATAGGCAATTTCTATCTTTTTTTCAAATAATATCTTGGCTATTTGAGTAGGGGGATGCAAATGATAAAGCAGGGATTGAATACCTGAAAAGCCATGAATCCCCATTAATTCTTCGTGATACAAAGAACCGTTGGCTTGTCTAAATTGGGAGTGTCTTTTATGAGGAACATTCCCCAATTTATAGTAATAACTCATGCTTTCCCCCTGTTAGCGGTTAGCCTATTGAGGACAAAAATAATAGATGTAGCTGTAGTCAAAGTGACAGATAATTAACCACAGATAAACACAGATTGACACAGATGGACTAAATGAGTAATGCTACGAAGTCTAATTACTAATTGCTGGTCATTGTTAATTGTCAAAGGTTTCCTCGTCGTGATTGTTCTTGTTCAATTGCTACAAATAAAGCTTTAAAATTACCTTCGCCAAAGCCTTGTGCGCCATGTCGTTCGATAATTTCAAAAAATACTGTTGGTCTATCTTGCACTGTTTGGGTAAATATTTGGAGTAGATACCCCTCTTCATCTCGATCAACTAAGATTCCTAATTCGGCTAATTTATCAATTGGCTCATTGATTTTCCCTACCCTTGCTTCTAATTCTTGGTAATAACTTGGCGGTACGTTTAAAAATTCTACTCCTGCTTCTCTGAGTTTCGTAACTGTTTCGATAATGTTGTCAGTCGCTAAAGCAATGTGTTGTACACCAGGATCATGGTTATATTCCAGATATTCTGTTATCTGGGATTTACATTTACCATTTGCTGGCTCATTAATTGGTAGTTTAATTCTACCTGTGCCATTTTTCATTACTTTAGATGCTAAGGCGGAATACTCTGTAGAAATAGCTTTTTCGTCAAAGTGCGCTAAGACATTAAAACCCATTGTTTCTTCAAAGAAGCGCACCCATTTATCCATTGCGCCCATTTCTACATTGCCGACAATATGATCGATGTGCTTTAATCCTATTTTATTGTTGTTAGCGACTACTTTGTACCGACGTTGGAACGCTGGAGCAAATACGCCAGAGTAATTATGACGCTCAACAAATTTAATTAAAACATCACCGTAGACATGAATTGCTGAGTAACGCAGTACCCCAAATTCGTCTTCTTCTTCGGTGGGAGAAATAGCACTAACCGCACCCCGTTTGGTTGACTCTTGGTAAGCAGCAACAGCATCGGGTACTTCTAGAGCAATAACTGCGATCGCATCCCCATGTTTCTGTACACTTTGAGCTATGGGATGCTCTGGATTCATTGCTGTACTTAAAACAAACCTGATATCCCCTTGCTCCATTACATACGAGGCGATTTCTCGACTACCTGTTTCTAAACCTCGATAAGCAGTATTGGTGAACCCAAAACACTTTTCATAAAAAATAGCTGCTTGTTTAGCATTACCAACATAAAATTCTAGATGATCAAAGCGGTGTATTGGGAATAAATCACTCATTAACTGCTTACTTTCAACAGCTTCTTTTGCTGCGAAACTGTTCGGGAAATTATGATTAGTGGGTTGTTTAAGTGGAGATACTGTCATTTTTTCCTTACTTTATATACATTTAAAGAATAATTAACTATTGAAATGAATGCTTCTAACTATGTATTACATCTTTTTGTTAATTATCAAAGACCATCTTGAGAAAGATATATATTTTTTTAAGCATCCCCCCAAAGATAGGTTTAAGTAATTTACTAAATAGCTTAACTTAGTGAGTTTCAAGTAACTTAAGAAAAAACGCAGGAAAATTTATAAATTTAGAGCATAAAGAGTTATTAGTAGTGAGCATTAACTCATACTAAAAAAGTAGGGTAATTACAGACATTACTAAATAACCAGCTAAATTTAAACAACCAACTATGCTAACGCAAAAACTTTGTTTTTGGCAGTTAAAACATTGATAGCGACAGCCATTGATCTAGCTATAATAAAAACAATAGCCTGATTAAAGACGACTCTCATTTACTGCTAACCAAACAGATAAAATTGTTTTCTAAGTGACAAATTCTAAACTTAACGATTGATAATTAATTCATAATACAATTATAGATTCTTTTATTAGGTAACGACAACTAATCAGATAGTGCAACTTAAGTGGTAACTAGATCACTAATAACTGTAGAGGGAGGTAATATACCTGATGTTGGCATCGTTAAAAGTGCTGTTAGATTCAGTAGTAGATTATGCGGGGTTGTTCCCTCCAGCTAAACTGACGATGGCGGAAGCGATCGCCAATTACGCGCAATACCTGTGCGATCGCTATAATTGGATGTTAGGTCGCTTTGTACTACCAGCATCACGGTTACTTGAATTTGAGGAAATATTAGCAAAATTAGCCTTAACCGAGGAAAAAACGCAGCAGTGGTCTTTAAGCTTAATTCTTTCTCAAAATTGGCAGTTAGAACTAGAGCAAGTTAAATTGTGGCAAGAGCGGGGTAGAATTGCGATCGCATCCCTAGAATTTCCCCCCCTACCACCTACAGAAATAGAAAAAGTTATTCCTCCTCTGCCTAACTCGGTGGAAGCTTTTTGTGAAATCCCCTTTAATGCAGACTTACAAGCATATTTCACAATTTTAAAAAACTCCCCCATTGCCGCTAAAATTAGAACTGGAGGCATAACCGCCGAAGCATTTCCTAGCACTAATCAACTGTGTGAATATATCTTTGCATTTGCAGACGCTAAAATTCCCTTCAAAGCAACAGCAGGTTTGCACTATCTATTACCAGGAAAATATCGTTTAACATACGAACCAGATAGCCAACTAGCAACAATGTACGGCTTTTTAAACGTTACCCTGTTAACAGCATTTATTTACACACAAAAATTCACCCAACAACAAGCACTAAATTTACTTCAAGAAACATCAATAAATTCTTTTCAATTTAAGCCAGATAGTATTACTTGGCAACAGCAGCAACTAAGCATTTTAGATATAGAGAAAAGTCGCCAGTTCTTCCGTTCCTTTGGTTCATGCTCATTTCAGGAACCAATAGCAGATCTTATAACTTACGCATTTTTACCAAATACTGAGGCTTTAGAAGCTGGTGATACTACAGTTTAATCCCCAATACTTGGGTGTAAGCTCCTCGCGCCTGGGTAACGCCGATGGTGCGCTCTGCTGATTCAATCATGGGTCGTCTGAGACTCACAACTATAAATTGTGCTTGTTGTGCTTGCTGTTTGATCATTCTAGATAGTCGTTCTACGTTTGCCCCATCAAGAAACATATCGACTTCATCAAAAGCATAAAACGGTGAGGGACGATAGCGTTGTAAGGCAAAGATAAAGCTAAGTGCTGTAAGGGATTTTTCACCACCTGACATGGAAGCAAGTCGCTGTACTGGTTTACCTTTGGGGTGAGCGACTAAGTTTAAGCCACCGTTAAATGGGTCTTCGGGGTCGTCGAGTTGTAGGTAGCCATCACCATCAGAAAGTGTGGCAAAAATAGTTTGGAAGTTTTCATTAACTGCATCGAATGCTTCTTTAAAAGCGTGTAGCCGTAAGGTAGTAAAATTTTCAATTCTTAATAGTAATTCGGTACGTTCTGCTTCTAGAGTTGTTAGTTTTTCTGTTAGTTCTGAGAGGCGGGTTTGGGTACGTTCGTATTCTTCTAACGCCAGCATATTTACTGGTTCCATTGCTTGCAGACGTTTAGCAAGCGATCGCATTTGTGCTTGTAAACCTGCAAAGTCTCGCGTTTCTTCGTTATCTGGTACTGTGGGCAAAGGATCGGGTAATTCTGCTTGTTGTTCAGTACGTTGTTGTTCTACTGTTGCTAGTTCTGTACGGCGAGTTTGTTGGGTTTCTTGGAGTTTTTGCAGTTGCCATTCTAGTTGTTGTTGGGTAAGATGACGAGATCGCAATTGTTGTTCAGTGCGATCGCGCATTTGTTTTTCTACCCCTAACTTTTCTTCTAATTCTGCAAATGATGCCTGACTTCCAGCAATTTCATGGTTGATAATTGCTAATTGTTCATTGATAATTGATAATTGATTCTGTTGTTGATTTTGTTGCGTTTCAAATTCTCTAAGGCGCTGATTTCCTTCTTGAATTTTTTCTGTTAAACGTTGTTGTTGATTTTTTAATTCTTGTAACTTTTGCTGTGCAGCGCGTAAACTTGTTTCTCGCGTTTGTAACTCTGCTTCCTCTACTTTAATTCTAGATTGAATTTGTTGCCATTCGCTATGAGTTTGAGATGCTTCTAACTCTGTTAAAGCTTGGCGTAAACTTTGCAATTCTGTTTCTTTTGCAGGTAATTCTATCTCTAAAACTTGCAAACGTTGTTGAGCAATATTTAAGTCTTGAGTATTTTTAGATAATTGCGATCGCAGTTGTTCTTGCTGTGTAATTAAATTCTTAATTTCTTTTTGCGACTGTTCAAAAATTAATTGATTTTCCCGCCGTTGTTGCTTGTCTTCATTTAATTTTTGAGATAGATGTTTTGTCTTACTAGAAAGCGTAAATATTTTATCAGCACAACGTTCTAAGATTCGTTCAATTTCTTCTAGTCGCACTTTTAACGTAATAGTTTCAATTGATTCGCCAGCATCACCTGTACCAAAATGTAAGCTAGATTTTTGGTTACTACTACCGCCAGTCATCGCGCCACTAGCTTCTAAAATTTCGCCATCTAAGGTGACAATGCGATATTGACCTAAATGAACGCGGGCAGTATTTAAATTTTCAAATACAATTGTACTGCCAAATACATAAGCAAAAATATTACGGTAGCGAGGTTCGCATTCTACTAAATTAACGGCGTAGTTAATAAATCCATTAGCATAACGTAAAGCTGCTGTTTCTGAAAATCTTGGTGCTTGGATTTTATTTAAAGGTAAAAATGTTGCGCGTCCTGCTTTTCTTTGTTTCAATATTTCAATTGCTGCTGCTGCTACGCCATCATCTTCTACTACTAAATTTCCTAAACGCGCACCTGCGGAAGTTTCTAATGCTAGTTGATAGCGTGGTTCAACTCTACCTAATTGAGCAACTAATCCACAAATCCCATATAGTCCTGCCTGTAATAGTATTTTAGTTGCAAATGTGCCTTGCGCTTCTTGTTGTGCTTGGACTTGCGCTTCTAATTTATCTAGTTGGCGTTGTTTTTCCCTTTGTTCGGAAAGCAGGCGTTTTTGAGTATCTTGTTGAAGTTGCAGTTCTTGTTCTGCTACGGCTAAAGATTGAGCAATAACCTGAACTTCATCAGAACAAGCTGCTAGTTGTTTTTCTAATTCTATGGCATTAGTTTGTTTAGCAATAAGTTCGGGTTCAGTAGTTTGTAAAAGGTGATTTTGCTCTGCTATTTTATCAGCTAGTTGGCTATAACGTTCTTTGAGTTGTGCTTGTTCTGTACGTTGAGGATCAATAGTTTTTAAGATAGTTTCAATTTGACGACTGAGGGCAGTTTGTTGTTGCACCCAAGCTTCGGAAGCAGATGCGATCGCACTCGCAGCTTCTCTACTTTGTTGTACTATTTGTTGAGCAGCGTTTCTTTGCTCTTCTAAAACAGTAATTTGCGTTTGGTGATGTTGTTGCTCTCGGCTAAGTTGTTCTAATCTTTGCTGATGTTGCTGAGTTTCACTTTGCGTTTGTTTAAGTGTTGATTTAATATTTTCTAACGCTACATTTAATTCTTGTTGTTGTCGTTGCAGTTGGCGTTGTTCTGCTTGTTGATTTGCTAGTTTTGACTGTACAGCAATTAGTTCTTCTTCACCTAATGCTTTAACACGGGTATTAAGTTGATCTAGTTCAACTGTTGTTTGCTGAATTTCTGCTGTGAGGTGAGTTAATTGTTCTGTAAGTTGATTATTAGTTTGATCGCCAGCAGCAATTTGTTCTTTAAGTTCCCATTCTTTTTGCTGGAGCGAGCGCCATTTTAGCACCGCTTCCCACTGTTGTTTTTCTTGCAGTTCCGCGCGAAGTTTTTGGTATTTTTCTGCTTTGAGGCGGTCTTGAGATAAGCGATCGCGTTGTAGAATTAATTCTCTTTCCACAATGCGACAGCTATCTTCTCGTTCCTTAACAGATTCTAAAGTTTCCTTTGCTTGAGTAATTTTGCGGTCAAATGCTGCTACCCCAGCTAACTCGTCAATAATTTCTCGACGTTCCCTAGGGTTCATAGAGATAATGCTAGTTACATCCCCTTGCAGCACTACGTTATAGCCTTCGGGATAAACTCGCAGTCTATTTAGTTGTTCATGAAGTTCTGTTAAGGTGCAAGATTCACCATTGATGTAGTAATTTGAGGTATAACTACCTTGCTGAGTAACCCGCAGTCTACGGGTAACACTCCAATCTAAAGATTTAGCTGTTTCTGCATCTCCCTCGCTTCCTTCCTCCTCTGCTAAAGCTGACGGTGCATCACTCAAGTCAAATGTAACCGTGACACTAGCTTCTACGGTTCCGCGATGAGGTTGGTTGTGGTTAACTAAATCGGGAAGACGTTCCGCCCGCATTCCTTTAGAACTGGCTAGTCCTAAGCAAAACAGCAAAGCGTCTAAAATATTTGATTTTCCTGAACCATTTGGGCCAGAAACCACTGTAAACCCTGGTAGCAGGGGAACCTGGGTAGTGCCGCCGAAGGATTTGAAGTGGGAAAGTTCGACGCGCTTAATATGCACCATAGGCGCTGATTAGCTAGGCTGTGCGAAGTGGTACAACTGTATCAGGATAAGAGGTTTAAACAGAATAGCATTAGTTTGGGTAATTGTCACAGATCTTAGTCATTGATCATAGGTCATAGGTCATAGGTCATCGGTCATTGGTCATTGGTGAAAGAATTTTGACTAATGACAAGCGAACTTAAATGTTCAGTTTCTCACAGAGCATAGTATAACTGTAACTGGCTATTAAGGTAGCAGTTACGAATATAGGAGATTTAGGGGCAAACGAAAGAAGGCGACCCCATGATCGCCTTAGAAACCCAAATAATTACAGTATGGATAATACCACATTGGTTCAAACTCAATTTATCTTTAGCGATCGCCACAGAATTCCTGTCACCAACAAAAGTCGCTGTCTGTTTAACTGCTTTACTGTAGCCCAACATCTGAGTAATGCCCTGAATCGCTATGTCAGCGTGTATGAGATTGAAACAATTCAAGAATGGCAATATGTCCTTTGGGTGAAACTTCAAGGAAAAAGCCCTAGATTTGTTAGTAAGAAAAAAATTCAACTAGAATGCGCTAAACCTTCAGATTATGGCAGCATTGTAGTTAATCTTTCCTCTAGAGTTGTTCCTAATATTTCTCCTGATGGTTCTAGTTTTATAACTTATATTGGCTATGGCGATGAAGGATTAGCTAGAAAAGCCAGATCGTATATTCTCAGTCGTGGTTTAGCAATAACCGCAGATGTACGTTTATCTGAGGGAATAACAGCCGAAAAGTGGGAACTAAAATTAATGGGAATGTCGTTAGCAACGGTGATGCACCTGGCGCAGAGGGAAGTAAATCAAGAAATTGAACAGAATGCGATCGCGGCTATGGAGAAACAACGGCAAGTGGAGAGCGATCAAATTGCCTGAGTTGTTATCAATTGTAGGTTGGGTTAAGCGTAGCGCAACCCAACAATGAATAGACCTCTTGTATCAACCAAATTTGGGATAATTAACCACAGATGAAGCACAGATAAACACAGATGGACACAGATATAATCACTATTTTTTGCAAGAGGTTTCATGTTTTAGTATTCCGTTCTTTTAGCTCCTAATTGTGTGAGAATTTTGATAATTTCAGCATGACCTTTGTGCTCCCACCATTGCCTCAAACCGATTTCCGCGAATTCTAGGGCGTTATTACCTTCACCATCGTCGCATCGAGCATGAATATCGGCTCCTGCATTAATCAAAAGTTGCACAATTTCGGTGTATCCTTCATATGCAGCATTGGCTAATGGTGTCGAGCCAGTTGTTGCACCTAAGTTAACATCTGCTCCTGCTTGGATAAGTAGTTCAACAATCTCTTTATGTCCCTCTGTAGCAGCACTACATAATGCTTGTCCGTCGTTGTGATTAACGTTAGCACCGGAATCAATCAACGCCTTTACCTGCTCAATATCTCCTGATTCGGCAGCATCAATCAAAGCAATATCGTTTAATCCTTCCTCAGAAGCTCCTGCTTCTTTGAGCAATTTTACTGTACTATGATAGCCTGCCATTACTGCTTGCATTAGTACTGAGTTACCTGCATCATCTTTGGCATTAACATCTGCTCCTGCTTCAATCAAAGCTCTAACTACAGCATTATTATTTAAAGCAGCCATTAGTGCTGTTTTTCCACCTGCACCTCGCAAGTTAACATCAGCACCACGCTCAATCAGCAGTTTCGCTACTGTATAGCGCGTTTCAGCAACCAACATTAAGGCGCTCATGCCTTCGCCTAAACCTTCATCATTATCGCTTAAGATATCAGGGTCTGCACCTGCATCTAATAATGCTTGAATTACCGGAATACTACCGTAGAAAGCTGCGTACATTAATGCCGTACAACCGTAAGAACCGATCGCATTAACATCAACACCTTGAGCGATCGCTTTTTCCACATCATCGAGGTTGCCGTACATGGCGGCTCTAATAAAGTCTTCTACGGGTTGGTTTTGCTCTCGTTGTCGGCGCTGAATGGTGTTGAGTAATTCTTTCTCGCCATATTTATCAGCTTCCCTCTTAATCTCATCATTTACCAGTGGATAGAGGAAGTTATACACATCCTGATGTCCATTTCTGGCTGCATTCATCAGTGCTGTGTTTCCTTGACTCCAAGTATTGACATCTGCGCCTGCTGCTACCAGTTTTTGCACCATTTCTAAGCGACCTAATAGAGCAGCTAACATAATCACTCGGTAGTTATCTTCTATACCTGGGTTAACATCTGCGCCTGCATCTAGCAATAGTTGAAAAATCTCCATCTGGTTATTGCTCACTGCGATGTCTAGTCCTGTATCACTAATATCTCCACTATTAGGTGATGCCCCCGCTTCTAAGAGTAATTGCACTATATCTACTCTATTTTTAGCTATCGCCATTCCCAAAGGAAAATACTCTGTTTTCCAATCAAACTGATTAACATCTGCACCGTTATTAATCAGTGCTTGTACAGCCTCAATATCTCCTTGAATAATAGCTGCCATTAGGGGAGTGTCTGCATCTTCAGGTCTATACTGCTCTGTAGTCATGGTTGCTACTCCCCAAAGTATTCAATCAATTAGTAGGTTGGGTTAAGCGTAGCGCAACCCAACAATGAATAGGCCTCTTGTATCAGCCAAATCTGGGATAATTAACCACAGATGGACACAGATAAACACAGATGCGATCGCTGATTTTTGCAATAAGTCTAAGTTGTTTTTTATCGCAGATGTGAGCAGATAAACGCAAATGACACAGATGTAAGCCAAGATTTTATTTACTTATGTAAGAAGTAGAATATTTCTCCTCCCTTCTCTCTCCTCTCTCAATCAAAAGTAATCACACTCCGAAGAGATTTACCTTCGTGCATCAAATCAAATGCTTTATTAATCTCTTCAATCGGCATCACATCAGTAATTAACTCATCAATTACAATCTTTCCTTGCATATACCAATCAACAATTTTTGGTACATCTCGCCGTCCTTTAGCACCACCAAACGCGCTTCCTTTCCAAACACGCCCAGTTACTAATTGAAAAGGACGAGTGGAAATTTCTTCACCTGCACCTGCTACACCAATAATTACAGAGGTTCCCCACCCTTTATGGCAGCATTCTAATGCTTGACGCATAACTTTAACGTTGCCAATACACTCAAAAGCGTAGTCTGCACCACCACCAGTGAGATTAACTATATAGGGAACAAGATCTCCCTCTACTTCTTTGGGATTGACAAAATGTGTCATCCCTAATTTTTCTGCTAAGGCTTTTTTGTCGGGGTTAATATCTACGCCGACAATCATATTCGCCCCAACCATACGCGCAGCTTGAATTACGTTTAATCCAATACCACCTAATCCGAATACAACTACATTATCGCCTGCCTGTACGTTGGCTGTGTTAATTACAGCGCCTATTCCGGTGGTGACTCCGCAACCAATTAAACAAACTTTATCAAATGGGGCATCGTCGCGGATTTTAGCTAGGGCAATTTCTGGTAATACGGTGTAATTAGCAAAGGTGGAAGTTCCCATGTAATGGTGTAACATTTGACCATCTAGGGAGAAACGACTTGTGCCATCTGGCATGACACCGCGCCCTTGAGTTTCGCGAATTGCTTGGCAGAGGTTGGTTTTACCGGAGAGGCAGAATTTACACTGGCGACATTCTGGGGTGTATAAGGGAATGACGCGATCGCCTTTTTTTAAGCTAGTAACTCCAGCACCTACATCAACTACTATACCCGCCCCTTCATGACCTAAAATTGTGGGGAAAAGTCCTTCAGGATCAGCACCAGAAAGAGTAAAAGCATCAGTGTGACAAACTCCTGTTGCTTTAATTTCTACTAATACTTCTCCTGCTTTTGGCCCTTCTAGATCTACCATTTCTATGCTTAATGGTTGCTTGGGAGCGAAGGCAACTGCTGCTTTAACTTTCATAATGGTGATTGGGGACTGATAAATTTATCTTAAAATAAAAAGTTAACTGCTAAAAGCTAACCAATAACTACTATTTTACTCAAAAACTACTGTGCGATTTCCATATAATAAAACGCGATTTTGTAAGTGTAATCTTACTGCCCTAGCTAAGACAATTCGCTCTAAATCTTTACCTTTACGGATTAGATCAACTACATCATCTCGATGACTTACTCGCGCTACATCTTGCTCAATAATCGGCCCTGCATCTAATTCAGGTGTTATGTAATGAGCAGTAGCGCCGATAATTTTTACCCCCCTTTCATAAGCTTTCTGATAAGGATTAGCTCCCACAAATGCAGGTAGGAATGAATGATGAATGTTAATTATTTGAGGGAATTTAGCAATAAATTCGGGACTGATAATTTGCATATATTTTGCTAGTACAACTAAATTTATATTGTATTGCTTTAAAATTTCTAGTTGTTTGATTTCTTGCTCTGCTTGATTTGCTTTATTAATTGCTATATGATAATATTCTATTCCAAATTGCTCGGCGATTTCTTTTAATTCAGAATGGTTACTAATAATTAAGGGAATTTCAGCAGTAAATTCTTTAGCTCGTTGTCGCCAAATTAAATCTAATAAGCAATGATCTTGACGACTTACCCAAATAGCAATTCTGGGTATTGTATCAGAAAATACTAGCTTCCAGGTTGCTTGTAAAGGTTGAGCGATCGCAGCAAATGCTGGTGCTATTAACTCTCTTGGTAAATGAAATCCATCTAACAACCATTCAATTCTAGTTAAAAATAAACCAGCTTTAAAATCTGTATGCTGATCTTCATGAATAATATTACCACCATTAGCATAAATAAAGTTAGCAATTTTAGCTACTAAACCCTTTTGATCGGGACAAGAAAATAATAAAGTTGCCGTGGAATTCATCAGATTTTATCCATCTACTTATTTAGCGAAATAACTGCGGATATATTCTTTTCCACGCTATCACAATAGAAGCAATTAGTAACACTATCATCCACACTAATTCTAATAGCCAGTATTTAGGATACTCTAGTGGCCAACGTAATAAATCAACTAAGGGAGATAAAGGTAATACTCTAGCTATATTTCTTAAAATTGGCGGTAAAACTTCACGGGGAAAAAATGTACCGCAGATATTGTACATTGGGACAACAAATACAAAAAAAGGTACATTCATTTCATCAACACTACGGACAAGTCCTGCTGTTAAAACTCCCAATGATGCAAATAGAATACTACCTAAAATAAGTAAAGGTAAACATAGAAGTAGATTAGAAACAGAATAAAGTCCAAAACTTACAGCAACAACTCCTGTAATTACACCCGAAATCAATCCTCGCGTTGCACACCACAATAAATCGCCTAAAAACACTTCTGTAAAAGTTAATGGCGCTGTCAAAAGTGCTTGCCAAATTTTTTGAAATTTTAGACGAATAAAACTGCCATAAGCGCCTTCAAAATATGATTGAGATAGGACAGCGATGGCAATCATTCCAGGTGCAATAAATTGGATATAGCTGACATTTTTATCTGCATAAATTGCTGCTCCTACTAACGGTGTTAAACCAAGCCCAAAGGCAGTAAGATAAATTAACGGCTCTAACATTGGGGGTAAAAAGTTTACCAGCCAAGTATTTTGGTAAACTTTGAAATGTCGTCGCCAAACTGAATATACTCCCCAAGGTGTAATTGATAAATTGTGGTTCATTGCTATCCAATTAATTGAGTGTTGATAATTGATAATCTTTAATTGCTAAAAAATGCCACCGCCAAACTTAATATACTCCACAACCTATGATTAATGACTTACTTTTTATTGTTGGCAAACTAATTGTTAATAATTCAAGGAAGAACCCGTTAGCCGCAAGAAAACGTCTTCGAGATTAGCACGTCTGCGGGTCAGATTTATTGGCTGAGTAGCAACAATTTTTTCCCAAACAAAATTTGGATTATCTAAAGGTAAAGTTAATAAATAGTTGTTGCCAAAAGCACGACACCAACTCCCTGTTTCCGTAGCTATTTGTTGAAGAATTGCTTCATCAACACCTTCAATTTCTACAATTTCTTGACCAACGCGGCGCAAAATTAGTTCTTTAGGAGTACCTTGATCTATTACTTGACCTTGCTGGAGAAGCAGGAGGCGATCGCACAATCTCTGCGCTTCATCCATATAATGGGTAGTTAGTAAAACACCACAACCTTTTTGTTTTAATTGACTAACAATTTTCCAAAATTCTTGTCGTGCATCTGGATCTAAACCTGTGGTAGGTTCATCTAAAAATACTACTTTGGGATGATTAATAATTGCACGTGCTAAGACTAATCTGCGTTTTAACCCGCCAGAAAGTTCATCTGGTTTATATTTAGCGTAGTCTTGTAATCCCACTTGCGCGAGGACTTCCCCTGCGCGATGCAATGCTGGTTTACCACGTAAACGATAGTGATGAGCAAAGTAAATTAAATTTTCTATAACTGTAAAATCTGTATCTAAATTATCTTCTTGAGTGACAATACCCATTTGATAACGCGCTTGCCGACCTTGAGTAAGTACATTCCAAGATCCTAACAGCACAAAGCCACGACTAGGAATTACTCCGCCATATAACATTCCTAGTGTAGTGGTTTTCCCCGCACCATTTGGCCCTAAAAGACCAAGCACTTCTCCAGGGTTAAGTGTAAAACTAACATTTTCTACGACTGTGCGATCGCCATATACTTTCCACAGATTGTTAGCTACCAGCGCCATTGAGCTATTATTATCGCTAGTTTCGACTTGTTTTATCTGAAATTTCTCTGCGTCCATTTGCGGTTGATCTGCATTTTTTACTTAACTTCAGATCTAAACAACAAGTCTAATACCAAATTCAGAAGTTTTAACAAATTATTTAAATACGCTGCCAAATAATGTAGTATCTTGCCTTTATTCCATCCTCTTCCCAATCTGGGCTAATTATTGACATTGTGGTTTCTGTAAGTTCACTAAAAAAGCGCTCTACAGTAGTTCCCACGAAATTTGGGTATGAGCTAACTTCAGGATAAGAAATAACTTTATCTGCTACAATTTCGTACTTCCCCCAATAACTCATGGAAGTATCAACAGACGCTACCACTTCTTCTGGGTCTGGTTCATACTCATTAGTATATTTAGGGCGGTTAGCATTCATCACATGGAATGAGACGTAGCCATTATCTGTGTAAATTGTGTAACCAATAGCATCTTCACCAAACGGGTAATCAACTTTCCCATTATCCATTTGAATTTGCAAAGATATTAGTTTCCAACTACCTAAAAGAGGATTTTTTATCATTGTTTGTTTCTCTAGGTATAAAAATATTTTATTTCAGCTACTAAAATTCAGTTAGTATTTATAGTTTATACTAAGTTGATAGTTTAACTAAATATCAATTATAGCATTTAAAAAATAAAACAATAAATAAATAAGATTAACATAAACTTAATTTTTATTTAAATTTACTGGGTTTATGTGAGATTTTAATTGTGCAGCTAATACATTAACATGGGGTTCACCCATAATAGTGTAATGATTCCCTGGAATCTTATGTACTTCTATAGGAATAGAAGATAATTCAGCCCAACCTAATGTATCATCTTGCTGTTTTACAGAATCCTCAGTAGTGAATTTTTCTGTTGCGAACAGTGGGAATGCTTCACTAGCAGTAAACAAATCAATTTGTTGGGAATAAACTTGCGGTACATAACTACCCAAGGCTTGCAAGTTAGATTTGAAAACCTGAATTAGTGGGCGAATGTATTCAATAGTAGCAGTTGCAGGTAAAATACTAGCTTGCTGTGCTTGATTGAGAATATATTGTAACTGTTCTTCTGGTTTAAGTTGGCGTAGATGCTGACTCCATGTAGCAATATCTTTGCCGATATCTATTCCTAAATCGGTAGCAAACCAAGTTAATAAATCAGCATCATCGAATTGTGCAAGCTGATAATTATATTTGGGGGCGCTACTATCTATTAATGCTAATAGTGCGACTTCTTGTCCTTGTTGTTGTAGCTGCTGCGCCATTTCAAAAGCTACTATCCCGCCAAAAGACCAACCACCTAGTAAATATGTCCCTTGTGGTTGAATAGTTTGCAAAGCTTTAATGTATTCAGCCGCCATTTGTTGGATTTGTGTAAACGGTTGATTACCATCTAAACCTTTTGCTTGTAAAGCATAAAATGGTTGTTCTGTTCCTAAATAATGTGCTAGTTTTTTATAGCAAAAAACATTGCCGCCAATTGGATGAACACAGAATAAAGGTTGTTTGTTCCCAGTACCTCTAATTGTTACTAAGTGGGATAATTTAGTTAATTCTGGTGCTTGATGAACTAAATTAGAGTTGGTTTGAGTTTTTTCAATTAAAGTGGCTAATCCTGCAATTGTTGGGGTTTCGATTAAATTTTTTGTTGATAGCTCTATTTTCAAATTTGTACGTAATTGTGAAATTAATTGCACAGCTAATAAAGAGTCACCTCCTAGCTCAAAGTAATCATCATAAATGCCTACTTGTTGAATTCCTAAAAAATCTTGCCAAATATTAACAAGTTTTTGCTCTAAATCATTTTTAGGGGCAATATATGTATTTTGCACAGGTCTTTGATATAATGACTCTGCTTCATTTTGAGTAGATGTGGAATTTGGCTCGTAGTTAACTGCATTACCTAGAGATAAATCTAATTTGTTTGGTAATTGTTGATCTACTACTAAGGTTTGAGGATGAATATTATTTAATGGTTGTGGTGGTTCTATCCAATAACGTTGACGTTCAAAGGGATATGTAGGTAATGGTATGCGATGACGTTTTTCATCTTTATAGTATTTAGACCAATCTATCTCTATACCTGATAACCAAAGTTTGCCGATTGTAGTTAATAAGAATGCTAGATCAGATTGTTTTTCTTGGGGATGACGGACGGAAGAAAGTACAATTTGCTGTTCAGGTTTGTCTGGATGTCTTCTAGTTAATGTGCTTAATGTTTGTCCTGCGCCAATTTCTAATAAGATCCAATCCGGTTCTGTAAAAAATTGTTTTACTCCTGCTGCAAAACGTACTGTTTGGCGTAAGTGTTTCGCCCAATAATTAGGATTGGTTGCTTCTGCGGCTGTTATCCAATTACCAGTTAAGTTAGAAATATAGGGAATTTGTGGTGGTTGAAGATTAATTTGTCTTACGCGCTGTGTAAAGGGTTCTAATATTGGTTCCATCATCGCTGAATGGAAGGCGTGGGAGGTATGGAGATGGCGACATTCTACACTTTGTTGATTTAATTGTGATTCTAGTTGCGCGATCGCATTTTTGTCCCCAGATACCACACAATTAGTTGGTGAGTTAATGACAGCGATCGCAACTTCTGCATTAAGATATGGTTGCAAGTCTTGTTCAGACAATGGTACAGCAAGCATAGACCCTGGTGGCATTTGCTGCATCAATTGTCCCCGCGCTGCTACTAATGATAATGCTTCGTCTAAGGAAAAAACTCCCGACAGACACGCGGCGACATATTCACCAATACTATGCCCAATCATCGCTTGGGGAGAAATACCCCATGCGATCCATAATTTAGCTAAGGCGTATTCAATTACAAAGATAGCTGGTTGTGCGATCGCAGTTTGCTTAATTTTCTCTGTAGCTGCTTCTAGTTGTTCTTCACTAGGATATAAAATATCACGCAAGTCAAGTTTTAAGTAAGGCTTAAGTATTTCTGCACAATGATCAATTTGTTCTCTAAATATGGGCTCAAACTGATACAGTTCTAAGCCCATATTTACATATTGCGAACCCTGTCCTGAAAACATAAATACGACAGGACGCTGCTTTGACTCTTGGAAGTTACTAAAAATCTGGTCAAGTGTTTTTAAAGCAGTTTTAGCGTCTTCTAAGTCACTGCAAACAACTATCCGCCGATGGTTAAAATCTTTGCGACCCACTTGTAATGTGTAAGCGGCATCTGCCAAGTTAATATCAGGATATTGCTGGAAGTGTGCAACTAAATTTTTAGTAGCGGTATCGAGTGCAGTTGCAGTTTTAGCAGAGAGTAATATTAGTTGTGCTGGGCGAGATTCTGAAGAGTTTTCAATAATTGGAGATTCTTCTAAGATAACGTGGGCGTTAGTACCACCAATACCAAAAGAACTAACTGCTGCGCGAAGGGGAGAACCCGACCCCCCATCAGGGTTTCCGTTAACGGGGAGGGGGGGTTTCCATTCGGTTAGTTTGTTGTTTATATAAAAAGGACTGTTGGCGAAATCAATTTTCGGGTTAGGTTTTTTAAAATGTAAGCTAGGGGGAATTAATTTATGTTTAAGTGCGAGAACTGTTTTAATAAACCCTGCAACTCCGGCGGCGGTGTTTAGATGTCCAATATTAGTTTTAACTGAACCAATAGCACAGAAGCTTTTTTTATTAGTATGTTGACGAAAAGCTTGGGTTAAAGCAGCAATTTCAATCGGATCGCCAAGTGGGGTAGCGGTTCCGTGTGCTTCAATATAAGTAATGGTTTCAGGATCTACTTCAGCTATTGCTAAAGCTTGGGCGATCGCTTCTGCTTGACCATCAACACTAGGCGCAGTGTATCCAACTTTCATCGCACCATCATTATTAATCGCAGAACCTTTAATTACAGCATATATATAGTCACCATCTGCGATCGCATCTTCTAATCTTTTTAGCAAAACAACCCCAAGACCATTACCCCCAACAGTACCCTGAGATTGAGCGTCAAATGCTCTACAATGTCCATCAGGAGAAAGGATCATTCCTTCCTCATATAAATATCCTGTCTTCTGCGGTAAACCAATAGAAACACCGCCAGCCAAAGCCAGATCAGATTGATAATTTAATAAGCTTTGACAAGCCATAGAAATAGCCACTAATGAAGTCGAGCAAGCAGTTTGCACATTAATACTTGCTCCTTTAAGATTTAATTTATAAGATACACGGGTAGGCAAAAAATCTTTATCGTTAGCAATATACATTTGATAATCGCTAACTGTTCTTTTTAGGCTGGGGTTCTTATAAAGATTATTCAAAAAGTATGTACTTAAACCACTAGCACCTGCATAAACGCTAATTAATCCTGGGTAATTTTCAGGGTTATATCCAGCACTTTCTAAAGCTTCCCAAGCACATTCTAAAAATAGACGATGTTGAGGGTCTGTAATTGCAGCTTCTTTAGGAGAAAACCCGAAAAAAGCAGCATCAAATAAATCAATATTTTCTACAACACCATTGGCTTTAACATAATTAGGATCATTTAATTCTTCAGCCGTAATCCCAGAAGCTAATAATTCTTCGTCAGAAAAAAACGAAATTGACTCTACACCATTTTTAAGATTGTGCCAAAATTTATCAATGTTTTTCGCACCTGGAAACCTCCCAGACATCCCAACAACGGCTATGCCTTCAATAGCATCATCCTGAATCAAATCCTGAGATTGGCTGTAAAAATCAGTTAACCCATCTGTGTTCATCTGTGGATATCTGTGGTTAATTATGTAAAACTTGCCGGAGCAATAGATTTCTTGCTCATTGTTCATCGCTAACTGTTTACCTTTTCCTTTGTTTTTGTTTATTTAGAGCTTGTTTTTGCTTCTGAGCGCGAACTGACAAGTCAGCGCTTGCGCGATCGCTAATTTGCGGTATAGGCGCTTCGTCGCTTGGTTGTTTATTTAAGTATTGAGCTAAAGTGCTGATTGTTGGATACTTAAACAAATCCACAATAGATATTTTGTTGTTTAACACTTCTTGCAATTTGCTTTGCACCTGCACTATTAGCAAAGAATGACCGCCTAGATCGAAGAAGTTGTCATTTATTCCCACTCGTTCTATTTGCAAAACTTGCTGCCAAATTTTAGCAATAGTTTGTTCTATTTCCGATTTAGGTACTAGATCAACAGCTTCTAATACTGATTGTATCTCAGGATCTGGAAGTGCCTTACGATCTAGTTTACCGTTAGGAGTTAAAGGTAATGCCCGCATTAGTACAAAACTAGCAGGAATCATATAGTTAGGTAACTGTCGCTGTAAGAACTGGCGCAAGTTTTGAGTAACTGTACGTTGTAAAACTTTTAAGAAACCTTGGGCTTGTAGCAGGTAATCTAAACTGCGATCTACCTGTGCTTGCTCAGTTGCATTGATAGTAAATTGAATACCAGCTTTTTGTCCTTGCTGCCATGCAATATTACCTGTTAACCAGCATTCCTCAGTATTACCTGGAAGTAGCAAGCGCAAACGAATAATTTGACCACGTTGCCAAATTTTAGGCACTCCTACTAAGCAAAGACCACCAAGAGAAATGTCTTCTGTTGTTAATTGAATGATGGTGTTGTCAAGTTCTACACTGACTACAGTTTGATATGGTAAGCGATCGGGGATGAGGTTGGAGACAATATAACTAACTAAGCGTTGATCGCCTCGCTGATCTGCACTCGCTATTACGAATGCTTCGCGCACGTCGGGATGTTTTAATAGTGCTGCTTCAATTTCACCGAGTTCTATACGGAAACCACGAACTTTTACTTGATGGTCGATCCGTCCTAAATATTCGATATTACCGTCTGGAAGATAACGGGCTAAATCTCCTGTTTTATAGAGTCGATCTGAGGTTGGGAGTGAAAGAAGCCCGCCCCTTGCACCCTCTGCGTTAACGGGGAGGGGGTGAGAGGATAGGACATTAAATGGGTTGGGAATAAATTTTTCGGCGGTGAGGTCTGGACGATTTAAGTAACCCCTAGCTAAACTTGCACCCCCAATGTATATTTCCCCAAAGACACCCGCAGGAACAAGTTGTAGTTGCTTGTCTAATATATAGATTTGTGTATTAGCTATCGGACGACCGATATGAAGCTTTTGGTTACTTTCAGATAATGGGGCGATTGTTGCACAAACAGTTGATTCTGTTGGCCCATAAGCGTTGAAAAAGCGACGACCAAATGCCCATTTAGCCACAAGCTCGGAGGCGCAAGCTTCTCCAGCTACAATAATTGTTTGTAATGTTTCCAGTTCCTCTGGCGGCAGAACTGCCAGCACTGATGGTGGTAAGGTAACAGTTGTAATCTCTTCGTCGCGTAAAAGCTTAATTAAACCATCTCCTGGAAGCAATGATTCGCGGCTTGCTAGTACGAGCCTTGCCCCTACTATTAAAGCCATAAAAATCTCCCAGACAGAAGCATCAAAGCTGAAAGAGGCAAATTGAAGTACACGGCTGTTTAACTGCAAATTAAACAGTTGAATTTGGGCTGTGACTAAATTACACAAGCCACTGTGGGTTAATAAAACTCCCTTGGGTTTACCTGTTGAGCCAGATGTATAGATTGCATAAGCTAAATTCTGGGATGCAACTGAATTTACTAAGTTATGCTGACTGTTTTGGTCAATTAAATCCCAGTCACTATCGAGATTGAGAACAAACGCTTGATGTTGAGGCAGAGATTTTACTAAATCTGATTGAGTAAGTAGTACCGAAACTTGTGCATCTAAGAGCATGAATGCTAAACGCTCTTTCGGATAAGCAGGGTCTAGCGGCAAATATGCACCACCAGCTTTAAGAATGCCTAAGATACCGATTACCATTTCTAAAGATCGCTCTACGCAAATACCTACTAGCACCTCCGGTTTTACACCGAGCGATTCGCTACGCGACAGCTTCGCTGAACGCAAGTAATGCGCTAGTTGGTTAGCTTTAGCATTAAGCTCACTATAAGTGAGTTGTTTGTCTTCAAAAATTACCGCAACAGCATCAGGAGTTTTTTCTACTTGCGTTTCAAATAACTGATGAATACAAGCATTTGTTGGATAATCTAGCTCTGTAGAATTCCACGCCTGTAACTGTTGAAATTCTGCTGCTGTTAACAAAGGTAACTCAGCAATTTTTTGCTCTGGATTAGCAACAATAGCTGTTAGTAAGGTTTGAAAATGTCCGATGAGACGTTGGATTGTTGTAGCATCAAATAAATCTGTGTTGTATTCCAACTCTCCAACAATTTCGTCATTTATTTCTAGTAGTTGCAAAGACAAATCAAATTTTGCTGTACCAGTATTTACCGCTAATTCGCTTAACTTCCAGCTAGAATTTAATTCTAGTAAAGGGACATTTTGAAGAGCAAACATTACTTGTACCAAAGGACTTTGGCTCAAGTTTCGCTCTGGTTGGACAGTTTCTACTAATTTTTCAAATGGTAAATCTTTGTGAGCGTAAGCTTCTAAAGTAACTTCCCGTACCCGTTTTAATAGCTCTCTAAAACTGGGAGAACCTGAAAGATTAGTGCGTAGAACTTGAGTATTGACAAAAAAGCCGATTAAGCTTTCAATTTCAGACCAATGCCGACCCGAAATTGGTGAGCCTACTAAAATATCTTCATTGCCTGTGTAGCGATAAAGTAAAATTTTAAACCCTGTCAATAACGTCATAAATAAAGTGGCATTTTCTTGACGTGACAGTTGCTTAATAGCTGTAGTTTGCGATTTATCAATTATTAACGTTTGACAAGCACCTGCAAAAGTTTGCACTGCTGGTCTAGGTCTATCAGTAGGCAGTTGTAGGACTGGTAAACTGCCGCCTAATTGCTTTTTCCAATAAGCAATATTTTGTTCTAATACCTCTCCTTGTAACTGTTGCAGTTGCCAAATACCAAAGTCTGCATATTGAATAGGTAACTCTGGTAAAGTACAAGGTTTTTGTTGAGCAAAGCTTTCATATAACGCCATTAACTCCCGCGTAAACACACCCAAAGACCAACCATCAGAAACGATGTGGTGCATTACGAACACTAAGATATGTTCGGTTGCAGTTAAATGTATGAGTGTGACACGCAATAGGGGGTCTTGCTCTAAATCAAATGGTTGCTGTACTGCTAAATCAACTATGTTTTGAGCTTCAAGAGGACGTGAATTTAGTGGTAATTCCTCTAAATCAAATACGTTTATATGTAGTGGTATATTTGCGGAAATAACCTGCACTGGTTGCCCATCTACCTGAGTAAAATTAGTCCGTAAAGCTTCATGCCTGCGGATAATTTCTTGGCAACTTTGCTCAAAAACAGTAACATCCAACAATCCTGTAAATTCTAAGATTAAAGGTAGATTGTATTTGGGACTACCAGGGTTTAACTGCTCTAAAAACCACAGTCGTTGCTGGGCAAAGGAAGTAGGAATCAGGTGAGGTCTGGTAACTTTTTGTAGCGGTGTTAGTTGAATATTTATTTCATGATGCACAACAGGCGCATCATCTAATTTGAATGATGACTGACTCATTAATTCAATTCTTTGCGCCATCCCTGCTACTGTAGGAGATTCAAACAAGCTACGCAAGGGTAATTCCATTTTAAAAACGTCACGAAGTCTGGAAATAACTTGCATTGCCAAGATAGAATTTCCACCTACTTCTAAAAAGTTGTCGTGAATACTAACTTGTTGCCCCAAAAGTTTCATCCAGATTCCTGCTACTACTTCCTCTACAGGTGTGCGCGGCGCTACGAAACCTGTGACAAACTGTTGTTGGCTTTGTGTAGGTACTGGTAAAGCACGGCGATCAATTTTACCGTTGGGAGTGAGGGGTAAGGAATTTAAAATTACGAAGCGATCGGGTATCATGTAGCTAGGTAGTTGCTCTTGCAAGAATTGGCGCAAGTTCTGCGTAATTGTGCGGTGCAAAGCTTTTAATAATCCTTGCATTTCTAGCAAGTAATCAACGCTTTCTTCTAGTAATGCTTGCTCAGTTGAATTGAGATCGAGGTTAATTCCTGCTTTTTGTCCTTGACACCAAGCAATCTTACCTTTTAACCACTGTTTGTGGGATGTCCCTGGTAATTGCAGATACAATTGCACATTTGCACCAGGCTGAAAATCATTTGGTATTCCCACTAAGCATAAACCGCCTACAGATATGTCTTCTGTGGTTAATTTAAAAGTATTTTGATTAAATTCAATTAAACACTCGGTTTCTAGTGGTACACGATTAGGAATTAAGCTAGAGACAACATAAGCGACAAGACGCTTATCACCAGGTACATCTTCACGCGCGATCGCAACTGCTTCTTGTACGTCAGGATGTTGTACTAGCAAAGCTTCGATCTCGTCTAGTTCAATGCGGAAGCCACGAATTTTTACTTGATGATCGATCCGTCCTAAATACTCAATATTACCGTCTGGCAAATAACGCGCTAAATCACCAGTTCTATAAAGGCGAGTAGGTGGAGATACAACCCCACCCCCTGTCGCCTCCCCGTTGGCGAGGAGGGGGTTTAGGGCAGAGGTAACAGCGTTAAACGGATTAGGAATAAATTTCTCAGCCGTTAAATCGGGTCGATTTAGATAGCCTCTTGCTAATGACACGCCGCCGATACATAGTTCCCCTGGAACGCCTACGGGTACTAGATTAAAGTGTTGATCGACAAGATAAATTTGTGTGTTAGCAATGGGTACACCAATTGGTGGATGATATTCCCACTTTGATGGATGATTACTTAAGCTTAAAGCCGTTACTACATGGGTTTCTGATGGGCCATAGTGGTTGTGGAAAGCACAATGAGGTAAGGATTTAAATAGATGTGCGATCGCAGGTGTAATCTGTAGTTGTTCCCCTGTCGTCGTCACTTCTTTTAAATTAGAAAACATTTCCGGTTGTAAAGCTGCAATTCCTCTCTCACCTAATGACTCGGCTAACTGCTGCAACAATACTACAGGTAAGATAACTTTCTCAATTTCTTGCTCAGAAATATATCTTCCTAAACCAATCACATCCAGTCTTAAATTTTCTGGGATAATAAATAATTTTCCACCCGTTCCCCACGCCGCAAACATTTCATGGAAACTAGCATCAAAGCTTAAAGAAGCAAATTGTAAAGTCCGCGCTCCCGTTAGCAGCGATGAGTAATGCCAATGTAACAAATTTAATAAAGGGCGCTGTTCTAAACAAATTCCTTTTGGTCTGCCAGTAGAACCAGAAGTATAAATTACATAAGCTAAATGATCCGGCGTAACACTATTGGCGATATTTTCTGAACTTAATTGAGCAATATCTTGCCAATCGCTATCTAAGCAAACAACATTAGCTTGATGCTCAGGCAATTCACTCACTAATCTTTGTTGAGTTAATAACACAGATACTTGCGTATCTGCCAACATAAAAGCTAATCTTTCTTGGGGATAATTTGGATCTAAAGGTACATAAGCACCACCAGCTTTGAGAATTCCTAAAATTCCTACCGCCATTTCTAAAGAGCGTTCTACACAAATACCCACCATCACATCGGGTTTCACCCCCAACGATCGCAGATGGTGTGCTAATTGATTAGCACGTTGATTTAATTCTTGATAAGTTAATTGTTCCCCTTCAAATGTAACGGCTACCGCGTCAGGTGTTTTGGCTACCTGGATTTCAAACAACTGATGCAAACAAACATCTTCTGAATAATCAAACTCGGTATTATTCCACTGTTGTAACTGCTCTTGCTCAGTTCTTGTTAATATTGGTAACTCAGAAATATGTTGATCTGGATTCGCAACAATACTTTCTAATAAAGTGCAATAATGACCCACCATCCGCTCAATAGTTGGAGCATCAAATAAATCTGTACTGTACTGCAAAAAACCAAATAATCCGTCGGGGCTGTCAAAAAGTTCTAAAATTAAATCAGATAAAGCTGTACCGTTAAAGAAATCCTTGTGGTCGATCTCCCAACCCAAATCTAAACTAGGAACCGGAGGATCAAGCAGAAACAACACCTGAAATAAAGGATTTTGGCCGAGGCGGCGATGCTCTAGTGGTAGTGTTTCTATAAGTTGGTCAAAGGGTACATCTTTGTAGTTATAAGCTTCTAAAGTGCCGTTCCATACCTGCTTTAAAAGTTTTCTAAAACTCTGATTTCCTTTAATATCAGTCCGCAATACCAATAAGTTAATAAATAAACCGAGTAAGTTACTTAATTCAGATTGATTAGCATTAGAGGAAACTATAGATATAGGGATATCTTCTTGAGATGTATAGCGGTAAAGTAAAGCTTTGAATGCGGAAAGTAAGGTCATGAACAATGTCACGCCTTCTCGGACTGCTAATTTTTTCAGCTTTTCGGTTAAATCTTTGGATAATTTGAGAGGTTGACTAGCACCTAAGTAGGTATTATCTGTTAAACGTGGGCGATTCCCTTCGGGATAGCTTCGCTTCACGCTCGGTAATGGTAACAAGGATAAATTAGCAAGTTTTTGTTGCCAATACTTTAATTTATCATTACTTAATTCTTTCTGTAACCATTTTCTTTCCCAAACTGCATAATCCGCATACTGAATAGTTAGTTCAGGAAGCAATGTATGTTTGTCATCACAAAAAGCTTTATAAAAAATTTGCAATTCTTTTAAGAAGACATTATGTAGAGAAACTCCGTCATAGATAATATGGTGTAAAGTCAAAACTAACCAATTTTGGCTTTGATTAAACCGAAACAACGTTGCCCGCAATAATAAATCTTGGCTTAAATCAAAATTTTGGATAGTTTGGGACTTCGCCAAACGTAAAGCTTCTTTTTCCTGTTCTTCTGGTGGTAATTTAGCTAAATCTACACATACTAAATTTAAGTTGTTTGTGGGATGAATAATTTGGATTGGCAATCCATCCACCATGTCAAAATTAGTTCGCCAAGCTTCATGACGTTGGATAATGGCATTAAGAGCTTTTACTAATGCTGTAGTATTTACTACTCCAGGCAAACGTAGCAAGATAGAATTGTTATAACAAGGCAGATTAGGTTGTTGTTGAGCAAATAACCACATCTGTTGTTGCATAAAAGCAAGAGGTAAGTGCTGCTCTCTGGAAACAGGCAAAATCGGTGGTAGTTGTTGGCTTTCTTCCTGATTCTTTGTTGTTAAAGCTTCGGCTAAACCCGCAACTGTTGCACACTCAAATAATTTTTTTAAAGGTAATTCTGTTTTAAAGTGTTTGCGAATCAAGGAAATAATTTGAGCGCCTAATAAGGAATGTCCACCTAATTCAAAGAAGTTATCATAAATCCCCACTTTTTCTAGGTGTAAAACATCTGCCCAAATACTTACTAATAATTCTTCAATAGGAGTGCGTGCTGCGACAAAATTTTCTGCTAATTCTGGGCGATTTTGTTCTGGCGCAGGTAATGCCCGACGATCTACTTTCCCATTAGGAGTAAATGGTAGTGTTTCTAGCATGGTAAAGCTAGATGGCATCATATAATCTGGCAGCTTTTCTTTTATAAAAGCGCGGATTTGCGGAATTAAGTTTTTGACAATTTTTGCTTTTTGTGGTTGATTTGCATAGTAACTCCAAGGTTTAACCACATCATCAAATAACACTGGTAAACGCTTTATTACTGCATTGTGACAATGCAGCAATACTACGTCGTAGTAACAATTTTTACTCGCTCTAATGTCAATAATATAAGGTAAACTATTACTCAAATTCCAGATATCTTCAGGATCTATTCCTATATTTTTTTGTTCAGACAATAATTGTCGCCACTCTCCTACTGTGGCAGGTTTACGCTCAGTAGAAAGCCATTCTAATGTTTTTATTTCTGTGGACAATCGCGCATTGGGAATATTTTTTAAACCTAAAATGTCTGGTTCGTTTTCTTGGAGTAGCTTGCAAAGTTGGGATAAAGTTAGTTGCTGTTTTTCCCAATCTAACCAAGTAATCTCATTAGGAAATATATCTGGCTGATTTTCCCCTTGTATATGCAGGGTAACATCATAACGAAAACGAGTTAATTCATTGTGATATTGACCATGTTTAAGTTGAATTGATACCTCACCAATTTTGGGTAAATGTTGCTTGAGTGCGGTAAAGAATTCTGGAGCAATTACCAGTTCGCCTTCTTGAGTGACACGTTGTTTGATGCGCGATCGCAACTGTTCCCGTGAAAGTGAATCTGAAGCTTTATATAGTTGTATGGAAGTGTGAAAAGCTTCTAACAGAGTAAAACTGCGGACATCTCCGATAAAAACTCGCCCGCCTGGTTTGACTGCTTTAACAGCACCTTCCATAACCTGCAACATATACTCAATATTGGGAAAATGCTGACTAACCGAATTGAGGATAACTGTATCAAAAGTATTCGCTTCAATTCCCTCAAAGTTGTCTGCTGTTCTCTGATTAAGTATTACTTGAGGTAATTTTTGCTCTAAATTATTTAGCTGCTGTTGCAAATCTTGGATAACTTTTGTGGAAAAGTCTGTAGCTAGATATTCTTGAGTGTGAGGAGCAATGCGAAATAACAGCATCCCAGTCCCACAACCTAGTTCTAATACACGTTGTGGTTGATTTGAAAGGATGCGATCGACAGTATTATTCACCCATTCCCGCATTTCTGCTTCTGGTAATAGGCGGTCTGTATAACTACTATTCCAACCGATAAAATTTAAAGTTTGATCTTGACTGACTGTTTCTTGATAAATTTCGTTATATAAATTTTCTGCTTGTGAAATATGTTCGGTGTTCCAATCTGTAACTTGATCTTGAATAATTTCGTGATTGTAATTAGGAACAATATAAGCAGCTAAGTTTTTTTGACCAGGAATGTCTTCTCGATCTACAACTACTGCTGCTTGTACAGCAGGGTGTTGGTTAAGTAAAGTTTCTATCTCTCCAAGTTCAATGCGAAAACCGCGAATTTTTACCTGTTGATCGACGCGCCCGACAAATTCCAAGTTACCATCTGGTAAGCAACGAACTATATCCCCTGTTCGATAAAGGTGGTTAAAATTAGGTTGTGTATTCTCCCCATCTCCCCAATACGGGTTGGGAATAAACTTTTCAGCAGTTAGATCGGGACGATTGAGATATCCTCTTGCTAAACTAATACCACCGATGTAGAGTTCTCCTGCTGTACCAATTGGAACTAATTGCAGTTCACTATCTAGGATGTATGCTTGAGTATTAGTAACAGGTTTACCTATGGGTAATTCTGTTAACTTTTGTTCTAAAAGTGACTTTGGTAAGTCGCACATCAAGGCGCTAACAGTTGTTTCTGTGGGGCCATAAGTATTTACCAGTCTTACCTGTTCGCCTACATAGTTATGCCAAGTCTTTAACCGTGTCAGTAATGCTTTTTCTCCACCAATGATGACTAAACGAATTGATGAGGGTAGCGTTAATTTTTCTGTATCTAATGCTGCTGCTAGTTCATGCCAATAAGCGGTAGGTAAATCTAATACAGTTATTTGCCATTCTTGACATTTTTCGAGAAAATTTTTGGCAGTTGCCAACATGGCATCTGTCCGCAGTACAAGTGTTGCCCCAACACTGAGGCAGGGATAGATTTCTTCTACACTTATATCAAAACTAATAGAAGCAAATTGCAGAATTTTATCCCTGGCATTTAACTGATATTCAACACTTACCGCCTTAGTGTAATTCACTAAAGATTTGTGTTGAATCATTACTCCCTTCGGCGTTCCTGTAGAACCTGATGTATACATTACATAAGCCAAGTTATCCTCTGTCGTTTGAGAAAGAGGGTTTTCTGGGCGGTATTGAGCAATATTTTTCCAATCACTATCTAAGCAGACAACTTTCGCTGTGTTGTTAGGTAAATCTCCTAATAGCCTTTCCTGCGTTAGCAACACAGATACCTGTGCATCTGCCAACATAAAAGCTAAACGCTCTTGAGGATAAGCTGGATCTAATGGTACATAAGCACCTCCAGCTTTGAGAATGCCTAAAAGTCCCACAATCATCTCTAAAGAGCGTTCTACACAAATACCAACCAGCACTTCTGGTTTTACACCTAGCGACTGAAGGTAATGCGCCAGTTGGTTAGCACGAGTATTTAACTCTTGGTAAGTCAGCTTTTCTCCGGCATCTTCTACCGCTATTAAGTTAGGATCTCGCTCCACTTGTGCCTCAAATAACTCGTAGATGCAGTAAAATTGATCGCCCTCAAATTGCCGATCTAACGAGCCATTAATATGATTAGTGGAGAATGCCATTTTGACTTACCTATTTTCTTTGAAGAATCGAGCCGTTGGCTACCGAAGCTACTAAGCCAAGCTTGGAATTAATAAAGCTTCATCTTGTAAAGGTTCAATTGGTCGATAGTCCCGACTGACGATAAATTCTGGTCTAGGATTTTCCACAGGTACAGGAATATTTTCGACACTGTTGTAAGTAACAATCACAGTCGAACGAGAGAACGGGGATATATTATTTGGTGAAGCATGGGCAATATTGCTATCAAAAAATACTACTGACCCAGCCGGAGCTTTGATAGCATACATCCCATGCTTTAATGCTAATTCTTTTACTATTTCTTGAGGAAGAGAATATTTTAGGTTAGCCGTAAAACTCAGAAGCCATTTCTGTTTTGTTTCTGCGGTTAAATCATGATTATTTATTTCATCAAGCTGTTGTGATATGATATCGATCATACCTTGCTTGTGAGAACCAGGGATGACAAATAATGCGCCATTAAACTCATTCATATCATCCAATAAAATCATGGCGTTCATGATTCTGGGTGTCAGGAGTCCATCTTGTTTACGCCAAAAGATAAAATCTTGATGCCATTGCCAAACATCACCACTAAAGGCAGCTTTGGCATTAATCTTAAATTGATAGACATACACTTGGCTACCTAAAACTTGCATAACAGGTTTCACAATTTTAGGATGACGAGCTAAACGTTGAAAAAGCTGATTAGTCGTATGTGAACCATGTACCGACCTGACTGTATTGCCTTCTTTTTCTAATACTCTTCTCGGACTATCTTCAGCAAATAAACTTGGCAGTTCTCCCTTCATATTTTCTACTTCCAATTGAGAAAAGTATTCAGAGACAACCAAAAAACCTTGCTCATTATAACTTTTAAATTGCGCTGGAGTTAATTCCATGAATATTTATGCTCACTTTGATAATATGTATTTATACTAAGTTGTGCATTTGCAAAAGCACTCGTAGGATCTGGCAAAGAGAATAGCAAACCAAGGATTAAAAATTTGTAGACTTGGCGCGTTTAACTATCTTTTTAGCTGCTTGTAATAGTTACTCTATAGACAAGCATTTATTCTGAATATGCTATGTAATCAATGAAAAAATTAGCTAGTAATATTTACTTAGGTAATTCAGAGGAGTAGCGATCGCCATAACCAGCTTTGACTAACTAACAGCGTCAGCACTATCCCACAGCTAGAACAGCTTGCTCTTCTGGCTTATCTGTATTGTTCCCACTCCTATACCCAATCTAACAGATATTGAATAAATTATAAAATCAGTAAAACTTACCAATAATTTTGCTGTATTTTTACGGAAGAAAGTGATGTTTTTGGTTATTGCACCTCGATTAAGTATATTTTTAAGCAGATGAATACGATCGTATATCAATTAGTTTTAGTTATTGTTATTACCGAGGGAAAACTTAACTTTAACTTTTAAACCAACCCCTAAAAACTGGATAATTATTAAATTATTTAAATAAATTGCGATCACGCTATTTTTTGAGCTAAAAACAAAATATTCAAATCTTCTGGATTTATCAATAGATGGATAGCAATTTAGAACCCAAATCTTCTAATTACTTACTCAACAAACTCAGTGGTAGCACAGTTGAGCAAAATTTTATCAAACTGAATAGCGATCAATCTATTCATTATGATGGTAAACACTATGATAAAATTTATGAGCAATTTTTTGAAATTGGTACAGAAGATAGTGATTTTTTAATTGACATTGCTAATCAATCTGGTGATTCAGTATTAGAACTGTGTTGCGGTACTGGTATACTGTCTATCCCTATAGCTGAAAAAGGTTTTCAAGTAACTGGAATCGACATTTCTGAATCAATGTTAGAAGAAGCTAGGCGTAAATCTTCTCAAGTAGAATGGGTAAAAGGTGATGTAACTAACTTTCAAATAGACAAAAAGTTCTCTTTAATATTTTTCCCTACTAACTCCATTACGCATTTGATAGATTTAGATTCCTTAGAAAGCTGTTTTAACTGCGTCAAAAAGCATTTAAAAAGTGATGGCAAGTTTGTAATTGATGTCTTAAACTTTTTCAATAAAGATATAATTAATCGCTTATTCAGCACCCAAAAAAATCTTTACTCAATTTATGAAGATCCTAATGGTCAAGGAACTATTGTGATCACTTCTCAAAATGATTTCGCTCTTACAGATCAAATCAACAGAATGAAACTGTTCTTTCGATTTCCAGGGCAGAAGCAAGAAATAGTAGAAGACGTAATATTTAGGTACTACTTCCCTCAAGAATTAGCAGCATTACTAAAATATAACGGATTTAAAATAGAAAACCAATTTGGAGATTACCATAAATCACCTTTTACTTCAGAATCTCCCAATTTTATTTTAGTCTGTAGTTTAAACGATTAAATTTCAGTAAGCTAGGAAATAGGGAGTAATTACCAGTTATTCCCCTCATTCTCTGATCACTCTTGTTGAATAGGAATAGTAATAATAAATTCTGCTCCTTTCCCAGGTGCTGAAATACACTCCAAATGACCACCGTGTTTTTCAGCCACAATTTGATAGCTAATAGATAATCCTAGACCAGTACCAGAACCTACAGCTTTGGTTGTAAAAAATGGGTCAAATATTTTTGAGCGTACTTCTTCTCTCATCCCAGAACCATTATCAGCTACGCTGATCCTTACTTGATTATCATTAATTATGCCTGTATGAATGCGAATAGTACAGGGATTTTGCTGTCTTTCCAATCCTGAACGTTTAGAGTCATATTCTTCTAAGACATCAATTGCATTACTCACGATATTCATAAATACCTGATTTAGTTGCCCAGGATAACATTCAACTTTTGGTAAATCGCCGTATTCTTTAACAATTTGAATCTCACTATGTTCTGATTTGGCTTTTAAGCGATGCTGCAAAATCAGTAATGTGCTATCAATTCCTTCGTGAATATCAACTTTTTTCATCTCCGCTTCATCTAAACGAGAGAAGTTGCGGAGTGACAGCACAATCTGGCGGATGCGCTCCGAACCTATTTGCATAGAATCAAGCACTTTAGGTAAATCTTCGCTGAGAAATTCTAGATCAATTGCTTCTATCTCATCTTGAATTTTAGGCGTGCTATTTGGGTATTGCTCTTGATAAAGATTAACTAAATTCAACAAACCATCAATATATTCACTAGCATGAAGTATATTGCCATGAATAAAATTAACAGGATTATTAATTTCATGTGCAATCCCAGCAACTAACTGTCCCAAACTCGACATCTTCTCAGTTTGAATAAGTTGAGTCTGTGTTTGCTGTAATTCTGTTAGTGTTTGTTGCAAATGTAAATTCTTATCTTTTAATTCCAGGGTTCTTGTTTCCACCTTTTGTTCCAAGGTGCGGCTGTACTCCTCTAACTGGGTGTTAGCTACTTTCAATTCTTCTGTAGCTGTTTCCAAGTTGGCATACAGCATGGCATTTTTTAGGGAGATAGCAGCTTGGGTAGAAAGAATCCTTAAAACCTCTAACCTTTCTGGGGTAAACGCCCCAGCAGTCAAATTATTTTCTAAGTAAAGAATACCAATAACCGTACCTTGAGTAATGATAGGTACGCACAAAACGGACTTAGGTTTGGCTTTGACAATGTAAGCATCTGTAATAAAATTACCTTCCCTGCCAGCATCTCTAAGAACTACATTCTCTTGTGTTCTCGCTACATAGTTAATTAAAGACAATGGCAAGGTTTCACTATCCTCAAGGGGTATAGACGGAAATAAAACCAGCTCATTCTTATCTACAAATACCGTTGCTTCTACGACTAACTTGCCTTTTTTATCTAAAATTAAGCTACTATTTTGAGCGCCAGCATTTTCCATCACAATTTTCATTAATTTTTCAATTAAATCATTGAGAAGTATTTCTCGACTCAGCGTTTGTGAGGCTTTCATTACTGTCGTTAAATCTAAAGCAGATGTGCCGACATCAGTTGTTAATGACGTTGTTCTATCAACATCTAAACTAAAATTTTCTCTGGCAAGCATTTGGGAAAATGTTTGAGGATATCTTAATTCTAAATCTCTAACTTTTGCTGTAGCTTCCCAATGGATATAACCGTAGTAAGCATCGGTGAGATATGTAGTAGCAACTTTATCTTTGCACCGTGAAAAATAAAACTCGGCTGCTAACTCATTAGCTAAAGCTTCTTCTTGGATATACGCCTGTTCTTTGGCTGCTTTAATTGCAGAATCATAATATTCCATTGCTTTGCCAACTTGCCCCAATACTCGTGCTGTCTCAGCTTTGACCAAATCGTACTTATGCTGATAGTTGGCTGGTGCATGATTAGCCCATAGCTGCATAGCTTGTTGGTTAGCCTCAACTTTTTGCAGATATTCTTCTTGAAGGCTACTTTCAACTTGAGGATATGCAGCTAGGAGTGCTAAGGAATAGTAAAAATTGTGTTCGGTTACGTGCAGGAAGACACCAACTGTTGCTGCGTAATTTTCCGCCAGCATAGCGTTTGCTACAGCTTGAGTGGGTTCTTTAAATAAATACAGCAGGATTGTTTTAGCAAGATAGGTAACAAAAGCCAGGATGACATTATTAGTTTCAATAAAAACTGGCAACATTTCTAATTCATTAAAGCTGTCGCTAACTAGAACTAATTTATCTGCTGCTTCTCCTCTTAAATTCAAGGTTAATTGCCTAAACATTTTGGCATATTCTATCTGAGTTGCTTGTTTTAACTTCAGCATCATGTCAACATATTTTGACTGCTCATGCTTGACAAATTTTAAAGATTTACCTACGTAAAATATATAGGCACTATAGGTAGTTGCGTTATAACAGGCATATTCTATATCCCCAGTTTCTAAACCAATTTGAATAGCATCACGCATCGGTTCTATTGTTTTCTTTGCATGATCCTTCCAATGGATCACACAAGCATTCACAATATTACCAATTTTGGATTTAAGCTCTCTGGTATTAAACTGCTCAACCATGCTCAAAGCTAGTTTTCCAAATCGGTATCCTGACTCAATATCTCCTAAAAATCCACACAACATTAAGCCATACAACGCATAGGCATAAACTGCGATCGCAGAATTACCATATTTAATAGAAAGATTGACCATTGTAAAGGCAATCGGTACTAATAAGGAAGGATTGCCAATCATCGCAGCAGAAGCCAGCGTCATTAATATCCGCATAGCTGCTAGCTTATCGGGGTCAACCATTTCTGGCAGATTAATCAAATCCTCAATGATAATTTGTGGAGGTGGTTGATCGCTAAGAGGTTCACCCAACATTTCCAAAACTTGTAGCGATAAATCTATGCCTACAGACATTTGGTTTTGAGCTACATAAAACACTATTTTATTTTCGTATACCCGGATTTTTTCTAGCAGAGTCTTAGCATTGGCAATAACAACTTCCGAGAGTTTTTCTGCTTGAACAAAATTAATATTCAAATACTCTACTTCTACAGCTTCTACATAAAGTGCCAGTGCCAATTCATACTGATTTTGCCAGCTATTTTCAGGAATTAGTGCTAAAGCCACATTTAAATACTTACGTGCCGCTTCATAAGCATTTGCTAATTTAGCTTTTTGCCCCGCAATTAAATTTAATTCAGCCAATTCATATTTTTCCGCATCACTGGTAATTAACTCAGTGCCAAAATTTAATTGGTTAACTAAAGCAAAAATATTTTCTTTTCGTTCCTCTGGATTAGTTTTTTCCAGCAGCAGTTGACCAATTTTTAGGTGAGTTTTCTTTTTATCAGCTTCAGGAATTAAGGAATAAGCTGCTTGTTGTACTCGGTCATGCAGGAACTTGTAGGAAACTTTAAAATCTTGTAATATCAAAGCTCCTGACTTATTTTCATCAAAAGACAACGGGATTTTGTAAGCTTCATTAAGAGGGAGAATTAAACCTGCTTGCAGCGATGACCACAAATCCTCTGCTGTTTCCGACTGAGATTTTTCATTTACAATCGCCAGAACATCTAAGTTAAATGTGTTACCAATGCAAGCAGCTAATTTTAAAACCCTCTGTGTGCTTTCCGGTAGTTTTTGGATGTTTTTAGCAAGTAGTTGAACTACACTATAATCGGTAATCCCAATACCTTGAATTTGCTCAATATTCCACTGCCAACAAGCTGCGTTGAAGTCAAATGTTAATAATTTTTCTTGATATAGCGACTGTAGTAATTGGGTTATGAAAAAAGGATTGCCTTGGGTTTTATTAAAAACTAACTCCGCCAATGACTGCGATCTGTTTATTTTGTCGTGCAGAGTGTCAGCTACTAATTGGCGAACGTGAGAAATATCTAAAGGACTAAGGACAATATTATTGATAGTTGACCCAAGCTTTTGAATTTCTTCCAATGTTAAAATTAATGGATGAGTCGGACTGACTTCGTTATCCCGATACGCTCCGATAAATAGTAGATATTGACTATCGGGGTCAGTTATTAAAAGCTGAATTAATTTAAGAGAAGCGGAGTCTGCCCATTGTAAATCATCTAAAAATAAAACTAGGGGGTGTTCCTTGGTGCTAAAAACATGAATGAAGCTTTGGAAAACCCGATTAAAGCGATTTTGAGATTCTGTTGCTCCCAGTTTTGGCACGTCTGGTTGCTGACCAATAATTAATTCAACATCAGGAATAACTTCAGTAATTACTCGACCATTTTCACCCAAAGCAGTAAGCAGTTTTTCTTTCCAAACAGCAATTTTATCAGATGTTTCTGTTAGTAACTGCCTAATTAAATCTTGAAAAGCTTGAATAGTTGAGGCATAAGGAATATTCCGCTTAAATTGATCAAACTTCCCCGATATAAAATAACCACGTTGGCGAACAATTGGTTTATGAACTTCATTAACTAAGGAAGATTTACCGATTCCTGAATAACCGCTAACTAGCATCATTTCAGCACTACCGTGACTGGCACGCTCAAAGGCAGCCATCAAGGTAGTTACTTCCGCTTCTCTACCATAGAGTTTTTGGGGAATAACAAATTGAGCAAATAAATCTTGCTGACCTGGAGTAAAGTTACTAATACTGCCACTATTTTGTAATTGATTTAAGCAGATTTCTAAGTCGGCTTTTATTCCTAACGCACTTTGATACCTGTCCTCAGCAGTTTTTTCTAACAACTTCATAACAATGTCAGAAATAACTTGAGGAATTTCTGGATTTAATTCAATAGGTGGAATTGGTTTTTTAGCAATATGGGCATGAACTAATTCTATCGGTTCGGATGATTTAAAAGGTACTTCTCCAGTCAACATCTCATAAAAAGTAACCCCTAATGAATAAAAATCTGTTCGGTAGTCAATTGACCTATTCATTCTACCAGTTTGCTCTGGCGAAATATAAGTTAGAGTACCTTCCATCCAATTATGGTTATTAATAGTCGGATTTTCTATAGACAGACGTGATGCAATACTAAAATCTGTTAATTTTACTTGTTTAGTTATTGGATGAATAATAATATTGTGTGGCTTGATATCTTTATGAATAATGTGATTTTCATACAAAATTGTGAGGGCATTAGTTAGTTGTATAGCAATTTCACAAAAATCTTTCAAGTCAATTTTATGAGCATCTATAAAATTTTTGAGATCTAATCCTCCCACGTCTTCTAAAACAAGGAAAAGACCATTGTGATAATTTTCTAAGTTATACGTTTTAATAATTCCTACAAAATCGAGATTTTTAGAGATTTCATACTCATGTCTTAATTGAGTAATTTCTTCTAATGTAGGGTATTTAGCTTTAAGAATTTTAAGGATAACTGTATTTTCCTCAAAATCTGGTTGTGCGCGATAAACGCCAGTTGCTACACCATCGTAAATTTTTTCTATAATTTTGTAACCTGAAATGGCAATCATAATTTTTCCTTTATAAATTATTTGTAAGTTTTAGACTTACTACGATACAACTGACTTAATCAGCTAGTTATAAACTGTCTTAAAAAAACACTCAACTACAGTGGTAGTGTCTTAATTGATTTTGCACCCTATTTGATGATAACTCTACTGAGTAAGAGGAGCTATATTAGTATGCCCACTACCACAGCTAAAATTTCTATCTTATGGGAAGTTATACTTCCTCTCTAGAACTAGGATAACCAGGCTTAAGAAGCTGGTTATGTTAAGTAAAAATACTTAAAAATTTATGGTAACTATGTAAAACTTGGGGATGGATATGAAAATGGGACAAGGGAGGGGTGAGGAATAATTCTTATGATAAGTCGGTAGAAGCATTAAACTCACAACAGTGTAACTGTAGATGTACTTTGAGAATTATTGGGCGTAATCCCTTTTTCTAAGCATGAGTGATTAAATCCGGATTGAGAACAGCTTAGTCTTAAAGTATCACTAGCATTCCAAACTGAAAAAATTTCTTGCCTACCATCATTAAGCGTTGCTGGATCAATGCAATAAATCTTAATGCGATCGCCCTGCCCTAAGTCTGTAATATAAGATACCTTCAGCTTTAATCCTAATAAATTTAAAACTATACTCAGAATTTTGATACAAGAAACACAGGTGCGTCCATCAATAGGCAATTTAATTCCCAGTGATCTTTGAATATGCTTATTGTACAATTGTGCTTTAAATTTTAAGTTAATTAAATCTAAGTCATTTTCTTGAAATTCACGCTCAGGTTCAAGAAATTGCGTAACTCCCAAAGCTCTCAATGCCTCAATTTTTAGTGTATAAGTTTTCACATCTGGGATAAAAACCTTACCATCGCCCATCCATAACTGCTGATACCATTCCTGTTTATCTCTAATTTTAAAATATTCACTGTCATGGGTTAAATAGTAATGAAGTAAAAGTTGTTGATAATATCCCCGATCATCTAATTGTTTTAATCTAGGTGTGACTGCTACACCATAACGTTGTTGCAAAATGTATTTCTGCAACTTGCAACTTTCTTGTTCAGTTATAAAATGATTACTTAACAACTGTTCATATTCTCTGTAACTAATGTCAGACGCATTGGCAACAGCATAAGCTGCTTTTAATTCTTTTTCCTGGCGAATCTGCCGAATCTGAGTTTTGATAGATTTAGATTTGTTACTCTTGTCAATAAATTCTTTTTGGATTCTAATAATTTCTCGTAAAAGTTTTTTAGACATTTCCCAATCTTGGGTTGCGGCTGTGATCAATGCCTTGCGTAATTCTATTAAACGCTCTTTTGCAAAAGTATCACTAACTACTTTAACTTGATGCCCTTCAGTAATTAAGCCTGCTTGCATTGAGTGGCGGAATAAAATAATTGAGGCATTTACTCTGGCTGCAAATTTAGCCCAATTTCGTAAATGAATGAAATCATAAACTAATGGTAAATCTACATCAACTTTATGAAGTGGACTCATCAAAGCTAAGTTTTCTTTGTGATTCTCCTGATACCAATGAGACAATACCCGATAATTTTTGCTGCCACTACCAATTAATCCCACACCACGCTTGGCACACCAGACATGGCGGGTAATATTAGGGCGTACTCTAGCTAATGCTTGCCGTGCTTCCCAATCAGGAATTACCCCCTGAAAGATGCCATAAACGCTATCAAAATGTTCAACATCAATGCTAACTCCTGTACCTAAACTAGGTGTAACAAAAATCGCGCTATATTCTTTAACTTTTTGATTGATATCTTTAATAAAATCCAGTGCTTCGTGGTTGGGTTGACTGGTTGTTTGACTACTGACTACTAAGGTTTTGGGATACTCTTTTTGAAACTGTTCTAGACGCTGTTTGATATATTGTTCGATTGCTTCTGAACTATAACGTCCAGAGCGACTATCGGTAGTAACATAACACTTACGTCCTACAATTAAATCTTGTTCTAATTGTTGAATTAAAGCTGTGGGATTGGGAGTATTGTAGAAGGTAACATCACAACCCGTTTGAGGTTTCCACTCATTGACTGCAACCCAAGGCTCAATCGGAATTTCTGCAAGCCCTTTCATATAGTCTAAAGAAAGGTCGGATAAATCTGCATCTTGAGCAATTACTAATCCACCTGTTTGCAATACAGTGGAAATTAATTGCTGGAATTTTCTTAAAATTAATACTCGCTTGTCTTTACAGGTGGAACTATTCAACAAATGCCATAAAGATTGTTCGACTTCATCTAAGATGATAATTGCGCCTTGCCAATTTTCAGGCTTTAGCTTCCAAATGGAATCAATACATAGTCCGAGTGATTGAGATTTCTTAGTTAGTTGCAGTATCGGGGAACTCCACCCTTCAGCCTTGTTGACTGGAAAAGGGTTTGAGATTGGTAAGATGTCAGTTTTAGATGCAAATAGGTTTTTTATGTTCTCTTCTTCTGATTTTTTGTGGTTAATCCATTCCACACCAATCTTGTCGCATAAAAACCGCCCTAGTTGAATTCTATGAGTAAGTAACAACACAGGTTGATGCTTTTTTTGAGCTTCTGTAACTAAATCTAAGAGTGCTGTAGTTTTGCCTGTCCCTTTAGGTGATTTCACCCCAACTAATCCAGATGTAGGAAAAGGTAATTTTCCCAAGTAGCGATGGTTAAGCGTAAGTGTTGGTTTATAGGTTAGTTGGCTATGAGGCTTAATTTTTGCAAGATCTATTTCTAAGTCAGCGCTGTTTTCGTATACGGTTTGAAATGCAGTTGCACCTTTGGCAACAATAAATTCATCAACACCTTTTTCTAATCCAGGTAATCTAATAACTTTGGCTACACAAGCTGTTTGTTGTAAAAGTTCACCTAATTGCGCGATCGCATTATTAACTGCATTAATTGTCTTAGGTTGAGTTTCGTAGTCAAAACAAATATAAAAAGTACGTGCCGATTTCGTAAATACTGCTAAATCTGGGATTAACTGTCGGCTAATCACTTTACCAACACTGTCTTTAGTAACACGATAGCCGCTAGTAATACCTGGTAATGCGATCGCAGCATAACCTTGAGATAATAACGCAGCAGCCTTCTTCGCGCCTTCACAAATAATTACAGGGATATTTTGTTCAACTACCCACGCCCAAAATCCCACCGCTTCCCCTGATTCTGTAATTACAATGTTTTCTGGCATGGCAACGTGGTAACGTGACGAGGTTCGCTGCCATATCTCCAGGGTTACTCTTAAACAAAACATCCGCGTAGGTGTAAAAGGTGGATGTTCATACTTAATCAATTTGCCATCTTGGTTTTGCCGAGGAAAATCTGGCTTATAACACCCCCACTCCATTGCACCCCAGTTATTGAGGGGATCTAATCCCGAACACCACCAGCCGCCTTTTTCCCCATCTGCGTAGCGCTGTAGCAACCCATGACTAACCTGACCTGCATTATTACGAGGGATGCGATCGCAAATCAACAAGTACTCGTAAAATAGTCTTCCTTGCAGTGATTTGAAATTTAGATCAGCCAAATTACAGTCAATACCACTGCTAGTGGCTAATTCTTCCAAGTGTTGAGCAGATAAAAAGCGATACATTGGGTAAAGTTGAAAATAAGGCAAGACATCACAGATTACACTACATATAGTATTTTGTGAATAGTAACACACTGTATGTAGTGTTTTGAAGTATAACTGCACCGTTTCTAGGCTAAAACAAAAACAAGGAATATCCATGAAAGTAGGATTTATCGGACTCGGCAACATGGGTCAACCAATCGCGAGTAACCTCATCAAAGCGGGGCATGAGTTGACCGTATATAACCGCACCCAGAGTCGTGCAGAAGAACTACTTTCCTTGGGCGCACAAGTAGCTGATTCCCCAGGTCAAGCAGCCCAAGAAGCTGAAGTGTTAATTACCATGCTGGCTAATGATGCGGCAGTAGAACAAGTAATTTTTGGTACCGAAAATAGTACTGGTGCAATTGAGGAATTGCCCACTGGTGCGATACATATCTCCATGAGTACTATTAGCGCCGCCTGTGGACAACAACTCGCAAAAGATCACGCACAAGCAGGACAAGGTTACATCTCAGCCCCAGTATTTGGCAGACCAGAAGCAGCAGCAGCAGCGAAACTTTGGGTCATCGCAGCAGGAGATTCTCAGCAAATTGAACACTGTCGCCCCTTATTTGATGCCATTAGCCAAGGTGTATTTATCGTAGGTGAAGAAGCGTCAAAAGCCAATATTGTCAAATTGGCTGGTAACTTTATGATTGCCTCAATGCTAGAAGCTTTGGGAGAATCATTTGCACTGATGCAAAAATCCGGCGTAGAACCCAAGCAATTTTTAGAAATTATCAATACAGCCCTATTCAAATCACCCATCTACGAGAACTACGGTAATCTGATTGTGCAAGAAAAATACGAGCCTGCTGGATTCAAACTACGCTTAGGACTCAAAGATGTGCGGCTAGTTTTAGAAGCTGCGGAAACTGCCACCGTCCCTATGCCCTTAGCCAGCATAATTCACGACCATTTTCTCTCAGGAGTTGCGCGTGGATATGGTGATATTGATTGGGCGGGTTTAGGGTTAATTAATGCCCTTGATGCAGGAATTGAACAAAAGCCTAATCAATAAACAATTAACAATTATCAATTATCAATGACCAGCCCTGATGTTAAGTTTATCTCCACACAGTTACTTATTTCCCTATGACCTATCAACTTCAAATCAACTATCCCGAAACCTTCCCAGATGCCTTGCATCAAACTAAAGAACAATTTGAAACTGATGCTAAATGGGCAATGGCAGTCAAATTTTTTGAACTCAAGCGCCTTTCTTCTGGCATGGCAGCAGCTTTAATTGGCGTAGACAGAGTTACTTTTTTACTCAAATTAAAAGATTACGGCATTCCCATGATTGACCTCACAGAAGCAGAATTATTATCAGACTTAAAAAATGCCTCACCCAGAGAGAATAATTTATCAAACTAAACTTTTCTACATATTATGCAAGGTGTAGAGACTTACCATAGTACGTCTCTACATCAAATATTTGCCCAAACTCATTTTCCGAATTGGTATTAAAGTCCCAACTTTTTAGAGAAGTTGCGGATATTGTTGTTATGAACGCACTATCTGCTTCCTGATTACGTCAGTTTAATCAATTAATAATTATCAAGCTCAAACTGGCTGAAGATCACCAACCAGGTAGTTTGTTTGTGCCATTTTCTATAGCGACCAATTAATTGATACTCTGATCAACCGAAATAGGCGCAATGCCCGCTGTAGTCATCAGACACTTGAGAAAGTGGTTACATCTCGGCACACCAACCTGAGTATCCAGATTTAACTATATATATAAGCAAGTTAGTAAAACAGTTTCAGAAGCACTAAGGACATTTATGAATCAAGCTATAAATCAATCTATCCCTGCTTCTTGGTCAATGATTGAAGCATCTAACCCTCAAGCTTTTGTGCAACCCGACAAGCTTGCCAACTATGACTTAATTTTACGCTGTCAGACAGCCGCACGTCCCGATCGCACTGCCTTTGCAGAATTGATGCGGAGATATCAATCCCAGGTTGATAAGATTTTGTATCATCTAGCTCCTGACTGGCAAGACCGCTCAGATTTAGCGCAAGAAGTTTGGATTAGAGTTTACCGCAATATCAATCGTTTGCAGGAACCAGAAAAGTTTCGCGGTTGGTTAAGCCGGATTGCGACTAACTTGTTTTATGATGAGTTACGTAAACGCAAACGTAAATCTCAGCCGTTATCCCTTGATGCTCGTTACACAACAGAAGATAGCGAGATGGATTGGGAAATTGCTTCAGATGAGCCTAGTCCAGAAGAAAATTTGACTACACGGGAATTTTACGAACAATTGCGTGATGCGATCGCACAATTACCTGAAGTATTTCGTACTGCCATTGTACTACGTGAAATTGAAGGTATGGCTTATGAGGAAATAGCAGAACTCACGGGTGTATCCTTGGGAACTGTAAAGTCAAGAATTGCCAGAGCTAGAACCAGGCTACAATCTCAGCTACAGCCCTATTTGGATGCTTAGTAAGCATGAATTTTAAAAAGCACCTATATATCACTAAAAAGCGATTATTTCGCTCCTAACCCCTGCAATGGGGTTTATTTATTAACTTAAAAAATATATTACAGCGGTTAGCAGTTAGCTTTTTCATCTTAAGGGTCTGTATTGGTTTATACCTCTACAACTTGTCAAGAGCCTACGAAAGCGGTTGCTATATTTGTGCAAATTTTTTGAAAACAATAAATTTAGATCTCAACTGCAAGATTTTAACTATGAGAACTAAATCAAACAATTCAAATTAAGTTATACATTTACGTATACGCGATCTTATACATTGAAATGTTTCTTTAGAACATAATCTTTGGAATTAAAAAAACTACTCCTCTAGATATATTTAGTGGTTTAAGACTAGGCAGCCCTAGAGTGACCAAAGTATAATATTTGATTAATAGCTTGGTAGGTAGATATCTTGAAAACTCTACAAAATTTACGTATCGGCGAACTCCTAGTTCACAAAAAAGTAATTCACCCAACTGAATTAGAAAAATTCTTAGCCATGCAGAGTAGCTGTGGCAAAAAGTTGGGTGAAATAATAGTTGAAAGCCAAAGAATTTGTGAATCAGACTTACAACTGATTCTTAAAGAGCAGCATTGGCGAAATAATGGTTTTTGGGTAATTGATTAAAACCCTAGTAAATTTAAATTTCTTTTGGGTTATATAGCCAGATTAAGGACAAAGCAAAGTATCGTGTGTTTGCCTCCCTGTAGTTGGGTTGGTTCCTGTCGCGATTTTGCACAATTGTTTTTGGACATCTTGACGCAAAAGTACATCAGTAAAATCTGCGCCATCAATAATTGCGCCATCAAACTTGGCGTTAAAGGCAAATGCTCCTTCAAGTACAGCGTTGGTCAAATTTGCTTTTACAAATTTAGCTGTATCTAGAGTAGCGTTGGAAAGATTAGCGCCTTCTAAGTTGACAAATTCTAAATTTGCCCCAAATAAGCTAACACCCCGTAAATCTGCATGACTGAAGTTGCTATTGCGGAGGTTTGCTTTAGTAAAAGTACTATCCGTTAGTACACGATTGGAAAAATCAACATTAATCAAAGTTTCTTTGGTATAGTCTTCAGCCCACGCGGGAGTTGCGATCGCACCGACAGCTACTATACCTAGAACTACTACAAACAAAAATTTAAATAAGACAGCACAACAGATCTGGTAAAGCCTACGATTCATGCTGGTTTTGTGAATATAAACCTTCTACCTTGTTATAGTACCAGCTAAGGGAGTAGGGAGGAGATGGGGGAGATATCACCGATCATCAATATTGGTGAACTGGGAGAACAGCTTGTAGCCAAATGGTTACACGCTCAAAACTGCGAAATTTTGCATCGTCGTTGGCATTGTCGGTGGGGAGAGTTAGATTTGATTGCACTGCTAAAGCCATCTGAGGACGATTTGTCTTCAAGCGAGAAGCAGCTATTATTTGTGGAAGTTAAAACACGCAGTCAGGGTAATTGGGATAGTGATGGTTTAATGGCAATTACCCCCCAGAAGCAAGCAAAAATTGGGAAAGCAGCGCAAATGTTTTTAGCTACATACCCAGATTTAGCAGATTTACCTTGTCGATTTGATGTAGCGTTAGTTAGATTACAACGGTGCGTAACTTCTTCAAATATCAGCTTTTCTCAAGTAAGCGATTTATCTTCCATAAAGCCAAATTCTCAAGCAATGCTGGCTTTTCAAGGATATCAAGTTATTTTGCAAGATTATATTCAAGCTGCTTTTGATTGAATATTTAGATACATCAATTTTTATGAAGTTACGCTAGAGTTTCTGGGCAATATCCCAATCCTCGCGTGAATTGCTGGCGAAATGCTTCAATATCGCTAGAGTCGGGGGTACCATGAGAAACTACTGCAACTTGGTAACGGCGCATCACATCAATTACTGATTGTCCAGTCTCTAAACTCCAAAGCGCCATTTGCATCCGCACTTCTGGGTGGTAGGGAATACCCAGTTCATACATGAAAGCCCTAAAGTCACCATGCTGTTCAGGGGTAATAGGCGTAGCCATTTTTACTTTGACCACCCAACCATCAATCTGATGAATTACTGTAACGAATTTAACTGGTAGACGTGGTATTTTACGCAAATACTCGATTACTCGCAGAGTGAGGCTGGCATTCGCCAGGAAGAACATATATTCCATATTGCCCCTTGGCTTTAAGTCTAAGCAAATGCTATATGTGTATTCTCGCAACTACTAAGCTTGGTTACTAGGGGAGATGCCCCCTATCCTATATGGGGGAAATTACCCAATTTTGGGTATCTGTCGAGCAATGTATTCTCGGTAAATTAACGGAATGACACAGATTGAGTTAGATCGGTTACTAAGCAGCTATGACTATGAACTACCAGAAGAATTAATTGCTCAAACGCCTGCTGTCCCTAGAGATAGTTCACGCTTATTGGTGGTAAATTCGCCTCAGCAACATACTCATAGTATTTTCAGTAATTTAACTGATTTCTTGATCCCAGGAGATTTGCTGGTGTTGAATAATACCCGTGTAATCCCTGCCCGCCTTTATGGGAAAAAGTCTACTGGCGCACCAGTAGAGGTGTTGTTGTTGGAAGAGCAGGAAAAAAATTGTTGGTTGGCTTTAGTTAAACCAGGTAGACGACTTCAACCTGGGGCAACAATTGTGTTTGAAGCTAACAAGTCGGCTAATAATTCCATTAATAATTTATCTGATATCGTCGGGGTACAAATACCTAGTATTTTAACGGCATCGGTGTTAGCTAAGGATGAGGCAACTGGTGGGCGTTTACTACAGTTTGATTTACCCAGTGAAATTAATTTTGCTGAAGTGCTAACACAGTTTGGGCAGCTACCGCTACCGCCTTATATTACTTCTTCTGAGTCAGAAGCGGAACAATATCAAACTATTTATGCTTATAGATTAGGTGCGATCGCTGCACCAACAGCAGGATTGCATTTTACTACTGAGTTAATGCAGCAATTAAAGCAACACCAAATTGAGCAGGCGTATGTCACACTTCATGTAGGGGTAGGAACATTCCGACCTGTGGAGGCTGAAGATATTACTACTCATAAAATGCACCATGAATGGGTAGAAGTACCACCGTCTACAGTAGAACAAATTCGGAAAACAAAAGCTAATGGCGGACGTATTATTGCTGTAGGTACAACAGTAGCGCGATCGCTTGAAGCAGCAGCTAGTGGTGGAGAGTTGCAGCCTTTTTGTGGCAAGACAAATTTATTTATTTATCCAGGCTATCAATTGCGAGTAATAGAAGGGTTAATTACCAATTTTCACTTACCGCGTTCTAGTTTGCTGATGTTGGTGAGTGCTTTAATTGGACGACAAAGGTTGCTAGATTTGTATCAGGAGGCGATCGCACAGCAGTATCGTTTTTATTCTTTTGGTGATGCTATGTTGATTTTGCCCACAGCAAGAATTTAGTTTGGTCATCGGTCATTGATAATTGTTTATTGTTCATTGTGATTCAGGTATTTTTATGTTTAGCCAAAAAAAAGCTACTTATGTAATAGCTATTACTTTCAGCCTTTTAGGTTTGACAAAGGCTGGAGATGCGTTAGCTGGTGAAGTTTTTAAAGGAAAAGTAGGAGAATCAAATCTACGCTCTAAACAATTAATTGAGGGGATTTATTCTGACAATATTGATGCTGCAATTTTACTTCAACAAGGACTTCGGGAATATAATCGCAAAAATTATCAAAATGCGGCAGTCGCATTACGCAAAGCACTAACATTTGACCCTTCTATAGCAATGGCTCATTATTTATTAGGCAATACTTTAGCAGAACTTGGTGATTTGCCTGGAGCGGTTAATGAGTATCTAGTTACAATTAATTTACAACCATCGCTACCAGAGGTTTATTATAACCACGCTGTAGCTTTGTCTAAGTTAGGACGACTTGACGAAGCAATTAATCAATACCAGTATGCCTTAAGTTTCAATCCCAGTTTGGCAGATGCCTACTATAACATAGGTTTAATACTGGAGTCACAAGGAAAAGTTGATGCTGCGATCGCACAATACCAACAAGCAATAAAGATTAATCCTAGCTATGCGGCGGCTCAATATAATTTAGGGTTGTTATATTTAAAACAAGAGCAAACAGAACCCGCGCTCACAGCTTTTCAACAAGCAGTTAAAAGTGACCCTAACTTTGCCCCAGCACATTATCAGTTAGGATTACTTTTAGCTTTGAAAAATGATTTAAATGCAGCTAAAACTTCATTAAACAAAGCTGTTGGACTTAACCAAGGTTTAACTCAAGCTCAGTATGGCTTAGGAGTAGTTCTTGCTCAACAAGGTGATTATAAAGCTGCTATTGGTAGGTTAGAACAGGCAATTAAGCAAGATCCTAAAAATGCTAATGCTTATCAGCAATTAGGCACAGTGTTAACTCAAAGAGGTGATTATAAGGGTGCTATTGCTACTTTTAAACAAGCAATTCGCCTTAGTCCTGATGATGCTTTGACACACTATAATTTAGCTGTGGCACTGCACCGAGAAAAACAACTGCCAGAAGCGATCGCAGAATATAAAGAAGCGATCGTACTTAATCCTAATTTAGCCGATGCTTTTTATAACTTAGGTTTAGCTTTGCAACAATCTAATCAGCGCCAAGATGCTATCTCCTTTTTGACTGAAGCTAGAGTATTATTTAACAAGCAAGGCAATCAGGAAAAAACTGAACAAGTTGACCTGTTTTTACAGCGTTTGGCTTTACCAACAACACCTGCATTACCTCAGAAATAATAGCGGAGAATCGGTTTGTATTTGTATAGAGGAGAGGAGAAACCTATCCTGTAGGGGCGGGTTGGTAGAGAAAATCAAAGACTTACAGATCTCTTGGCTAAACCAGCCCCTAATAACTAATTGCTAATTGCTAACCGCTAACTGCTATATACTAACTGCTTAAATTTGGTAAGCGATTAATATCTTTGTTTGTTCCAATCACGACTATGGCTGAACCTTTATATAGTCGCTGGTCAGGATTTGGATTAATCTCAAACTTATCGTTGTAACTTACTGCTAACAAATTTAAACCATAATGGCTACGCAGTTTAAGTTCTGAAATAGTTTTGCCATCAAATTCATCAGGAACAATAAGTTCAACAATACTGTTTTCAGGATCTAGATCAAATCGGTCTAAAATAGCTGGTTTAGTAAGCGATCGCGCTAAGACACATCCAGCTTCATTTTCAGGAAAAACTACCAGATCTGCCCCAACTCTTTTTAACAATTTAACGTGAATATCAGATGAAGCTTTTGCTACTACATGAGGTACGCCAGCTTCTTTAATATTGAGTGTAGTAATAATACTTTCTTGTAAATAGTTACCAATAGCAACAATTACTGTATCAAACTCAAAAATTCCTGCTTCTTTCAATGCTGAGGGCTGAGTAGAATCCAATTGTATGGCATGATCGGCAATCTTATCATTCAAGACTTGAGCAACTGTTTTTTCATTAACATCAGTTCCTAATACTTCATATCCTAATTCGCGCAATGTCGAACATACAGCCCTACCAAAACGTCCTAACCCAATAACAGCAAATTGTTGCTTATCTTTGCCTAAACTGCTAAAAAATCTTAATCCTGATAAATTCACGCTCTCACCTCTGAGTTGTACTCTAAAAACTATTAAATTACCCAACAATGAAGTTTTCTTCTGGATAACGAATAACGCTAGGTTTCGGATCTCCTAAAATAGCTGACATCAAAAGTAAAACGCCTACTCTCCCAGCGTACATAGTAAGAATTAAAACTAATTTTGCTACAGGTGATATAGTAGCAGTAATTCCAGTTGATAGACCAACGGTAGCAAAGGCTGAAACTACCTCAAACAAAATTTGGATAAAATTTAACTCTGGCTCAGTCAGTGCAATTATTATTGTTGCTAAAACCACTGTTCCAACTGAACCTATTAATACACCAACAGCTTTTAAAATCAGAGAGAGAGGTACTTGTCGTTTATATAAAAGTACTTGCTCTTGACCTTGTAAAATTGCTTTAGTACAACTGGTTAATACTCTTAAAGTTGTGGTTTTCATCCCTCCGCCTGTACCACCTGGAGATGCGCCGATAAACATTAAAGCAATGGTAATAAATAAACCAGCAGTAGTCATTTTGCCAAAATCAATTGTATTGAATCCTGCTGTTCTAGTTGTCACAGATTGGAACCATGCTGCCATAACTTGATTGGCTAAACTCATTTTTCCAAAGGTTTCGTAATTCCTTGTCTCTATAAAAAAGAAAAAGATTGTCCCAACAGCTAACAGTAAAATTGTTGTGGTAGTAACGACTTTAAAGTTGAGCGAGAAAAGCAATTTTTCTTTTTTTCGGGCTAGGCGATCGCGTATCCATAAATACATTTCCATAATTACTTGGTAACCAATGCCACCAAAAATAATTAATACGGAAACTGTAAAATTTAATAATATTGAATATTGATAACCAATCAAGTTATCTTTGAATAAGCTAAATCCCGCATTATTCCAAGAATTAACGCTATGAAATACCGCTAACCACAAGCCTTGATAAAATCCATACTGTGGAACAAAAACTGGTAAAAGTAGAAAAATTCCTGTTAATTCAAAAATCAGCGTTGTAGCAATAATTGAACGTAAAACTTGATCGCTTCCGTAAATGCTTGAGCGATCTAAAGATTGTTGAATAGCAATTTTATCTCGAAGACTAAATCTTGCACCAATTAGTAACAACAAAAAAGTGGTTGCCGTCATGTAGCCTAGTCCGCCAATTTGGACAAGGGCAACCATCACAAATTGACCCCAGAAAGAAAAATAAGTACCTGCATCTACAACTCCTAAACCTGTAACGCAGACACAAGAAGTTGCAGTGAATAAAGCAACCAGTGGATCGTTCCAGTTACCGCTAGTACCAGAGAAAGGCAGCAGCAGCAGAAAGGTTCCTACTGCAATCAAACTGAGAAATCCTAAGCAAATTGTTCTAGAAACTGTCATCAGGGAGTTTTAGCACTTAGCAATTATTTTAGAGTTTACTCTTATCGCAACCGCCAAGGCACTATTGGCTGTTTGATAGAGTTAAAACCTAGACAGGGCAAGCAGTTGAAAAAGCTGGCGGTGCAGATAGCTGAGGTGAGGAACCGCTATATCTGCTAAATATCCCTCTGAGATTGTATGCGAATTAGCAGCATCGTCTGGTAGGCTGATTTCCGTCTAACAAACGTGCAATTCTATGACTGAGACTCTTTATCAGCAAATTCAGCAATTTTATGACTCTTCATCTGGTTTGTGGGAACAGACTTGGGGAGAACATATGCACCACGGCTACTATGGTGCAGATGGTAGACAGAAAAAAGAGCGCCGTCAAGCACAAATAGACTTGATTGAGGAATTGCTTAACTGGTCAGGAGTACAAAAATTAACTTCAAATACAGAAGATGCTCCACAAATCTTAGATGTCGGTTGTGGTATTGGCGGAAGTTCTCTGTATTTAGCACAAAAGTTTAATGCTAGTGCAACAGGCATCACTCTCAGTCCAGTGCAAGCTGCGAGGGCAAATGAACGCGCTGAAGCTGCTGGGAAAGGGAAGCAGCTTAAATTTCTAGTAGCAGATGCTTTGAATATGCCTTTTCCTGACAACTCCTTTGACTTAGTTTGGTCGTTGGAAAGCGGCGAACATATGCCAAATAAACAGCAATTTTTGCAAGAGTGCTACCGAGTTTTAAAGCCTGGTGGCACTTTTATCATGGCAACTTGGTGTCATCGCCCTACTGATGGGGCAGCCGGAAAACTGAGTGCAGAGGAACAAAAGCACTTGTCAGAAATTTATCGCGTCTACTGTTTACCTTACGTGATTTCGCTACCAGAATATGAAGCGATCGCTCGTAATCTTGGTTTCCAAAACCTCCGCACCGCAGATTGGTCAACCGCAGTAGCACCTTTCTGGGATGATGTGATTGCTTCAGCTTTTAATTTCGATGCCATTATTGGGTTGCTTTCGAGTGGCTGGACAACTATTCAAGCTGCTTTGTCAATGGGATTAATGAGTGGAGGATATCAGCAGGGACTAATTAAATTTGCGTTGCTGTGTGGACAAAAATAGCCATTTCCAAAAAAAGAATGTATAGACGTTGTATGCAACATCTATACAACTAACTTACTTAAAAGTCCATCAACTTCATCAATAGCACTGTTACATAAGTAGATAAATTTTGTATTTCATCTGCGTTTATCTGCGGTTTATTACTCAATATCTCATCTTAATTGCAAGTACTTATGAGCCAATATTCACAAAAATCTTCCTTGCAACCTCTTCCCTCAATTACTCTTAATACAGCCCAACAAACGAAGTCTTGGCTGTACTCTTTTTGGAAGTTTTCACGCCCCCATACAATTATTGGTACTAGCTTAAGTGTTTTGGGATTATACTTGATTTCCCTCGCACTTGCTGCTAATAACTTTGCCACTGTTCAAATTACTCAACTTATAGGCAGTTGGGTTGCTTGTTTATGTGGAAATGTCTACATTGTAGGATTGAATCAATTAGAAGATGTAGAAATTGATCGAATTAATAAGCCACATTTACCAATAGCTGCGGGTGAGTTTTCTCGGCAACAAGCGCAGTTAATTGTTGGAGTGATGGGAATTTCGGCATTGGTGCTGGCGTGGCTACAAGGATTGTTTTTGTTTGGTATGGTTGGCATTAGTTTGGCAATTGGCACTGCTTATTCTTTGCCTCCTATAAGATTAAAGCAGTCTCCGTTTTGGGCGGCTTTATGTATCTTTTCTGTACGAGGAACAATTGTTAATTTAGGCTTGTTTTTACACTTCAACTGGGTGTTAACTGGAAATACTCAAATATTTGGTAATATTCCGCCTGTTGTGTGGGCGCTGACACTATTTATTTTAGTGTTTACCTTTGCGATCGCCATTTTCAAAGATATCCCAGATCTGGAAGGCGATCGCCAGTACAACATTACTACTTTTACAATCAAGCTTGGTGGCGCGGCGGTGTTTAATTTAGCACGTTGGGTGTTAACAGTATGCTACTTAGGGATGATTATTGCTGGTGTGCTATTACTTCCCAATGTCAACTCAACATTCTTAGTAGTTAGTCATTTGCTGCTATTAGTTGTAATGTGGTGGCAGAGTAGGGATGTTAATTTACAAGATAAGCGTGCGATCGCGAATTACTACCAATTCATTTGGAAGCTATTTTTCTTAGAATATTTCATTTTTCCAGCAGCCTGTCTATTAGCTTAAACAATATGCACTCTTCAGCCTTGAGGCACAAACTAAATACGGGGATTAAAAATGAAGGCAAGCAATTGATCTTTAAGTAAAACTTAACTAAATCTTTCGTCAAATATAGTCTCGCAAACAACTATTGAGCTAATTTGGCGATTTTTTGTCTTTTTGATTTTGTATAAGTCCGCCAATATTATGATTATGTTGAGCTTTTTAAGCAATAAATCTTATCAATATTTAATAATCATTCTTTAGGAATAAAGTATTAAGAAAAAATTATATCTTATGCCAGATTGAATTATTAAGTGATTTAATTACAGTTAGCTAAATTAAACCAAAAACCAGCAATTGTAAGGTGGAAGAGTCTTGGCAATCACCTTTTTATTAATTGTTGGCTAAATTTATAAAAAGGAAAAAATGTTTTGAAATGCCAAAATTAAAGCTAATCAATCAAATCATCACAGATAGTAGCTCCAGCATCACAGAAAATCCCATAAATCAAACCTACCCAGAACGCCAAAAAGGTTTAGCTGCAAAAGCATGGTTGCTTTCAGCCTTGATGACGTTGCCACTTTTAACCAGTTGCGGAGGCGGGTCAAATACTCCACCGCCACCTGTTGATGATACGCGCGGTGGCACACAAACAGCGCCTAATTCTAGACAGCCTCAAGCTAAAAAAGGATTAAGTACTACCCAAAAAGTAGCTATTTTGGGGGGTGCAGCAGCTTTGTTCTATCTTTACAATCGGAATAAAAACAAGAAAGGTGAAGGGGCGCAAGGACAATATTACCTTTCTAAAAATGGGCGTGTTTATTATCGGGATGCTCAAAATCGCGCTCACTGGGTAACACCTCCATCTGAAGGTATTAGAGTACCAGAGGAAGAAGCTGCACGTTACCGCGATTTTCAAGGTTATAACAATAGACCTACAGGTCGTGACTTAAGAGGTTTGGGTGGAGATGCAGTCCCAGCACAGTAGGTGTTTTTATTTTGGTCTGTTTTAAGTAATGCAGCCAACTAGGAATAAAAACAACATTGTGGCAGAAATTTTGACGTTTTAAACCTATTTCAACAGCAATTTAATTAGGAGAAAATTAATGGTAGATGAATTTTTCAGAATGGTGCAGAATGCCGTAGGTGGCGACGAAGAGCAAGACCGTAATGTGCGCCCAGCTAGTGAAGATCCATACGGTGACCCTGCTGACCAAGGAGACTACGGGGATGTGCGTTCAGCTAGTGAAGACCCCTATGGCGACCCTGCCGATCAAGAGGGATATTATGGCAATGTGCGTTCAGCTAGTGAAGATCCTTATGGCGACCCTGCCGATCAAGAGTACAGCTAAATAAGTGTGCGATCGCATTAATGCCATTTAGATGTCACTAAGCCTTCACACTTAGGCACTATCTTAAATAAGCCCTTGTTTTTCAACATCACAACTTTTGCCCCCTTAATTGATTAAGGGGGCATTTTATTTGCCTGAATTACAGACACATTTTGGAGAAGCCAAAAAATTATTTGTAGGGCTAAAGTCAATAAAAATTGAAGCCAAAATCTAAACTTAGATAAGTACAGCGACTATTGTAATTGCTCATGTCTGTATTATCGCTGCTCAAAAATGTTAAATCTTAGATTAATTTGTAATTAGCATCAAAACCATGAAGCAAACAGGCAAAGTCTATCTTGTAGGTGCAGGGTTAGGAAATATAGTGCGACTCGTTGGCTAGAAACCAATGCCCGTAAGGGTTTTTTGGAGGATTAGCCGCATGGTATCAGTCTATCGTCTTGACTGAAAATCATGACAACTGAGTGACCTTGAGGGTGTGAACCCCTC